>CESF01127705.1_pt1 | contig 34465 bp, 31 predicted proteins | sample 356331 | NCBI WGS metagenome assembly CESF01 (sample SAMEA2621779, study PRJEB7988) | marine metagenome | biome: marine biome (ENVO:00000447); feature: surface water layer (ENVO:00002042); material: "saline water (ENVO:00002010), including plankton (ENVO:xxxxxxxx)" | depth 5 m
CCAAGTGCGCTACCAAACTGCGCTAATCGCCGATGCTTACTATTGTTTGCGAGTGACCTCGTTAACAACGGGGTGCATAATAGTGATTTGACCGAGTTAGGTCAAACATTTTTTTAAGAAAATAATTCAATCGGTCACTTTTAGTTCATAATGGTTAAATATTGCAAATATAAGCTAAAATTTGAACTCTTTTTTATAAAGTAACGCTTTATATAAGATTGCATCTTGGCGCTATGATGCTTTTCTGCGAAAATACGCAACATAAATAAATATGATCAAACAAACATGATTTGTGTATCCACGCCCCCTTTATTGGATAATCATATTTAGATGTATCAGTATCAAGTTAACTAACCCCAATTAAAGGTCACCCATGACGGCAAACATCATCGATGGTAAGGCAATAGCTAAACAAGTACGCAGCAATGTAGCAGAGCGAGTTGCAGAGCGTGTAGCGAATGGATTACGCGCTCCAGGACTAGCAGTTGTGTTAGTTGGTCAAGATCCGGCTAGCCAAGTGTATGTTGGTTCTAAACGTAAAGCATGTGAAGAAGTCGGCTTTATATCTAAGTCTTACGATTTACCTGGCGACACGACTGAGCAAGACTTACTTGCATTAATAGATCAACTAAACGAAGACAAAGAAGTAGACGGTATTTTAGTACAATTGCCTTTACCGCAAGGTCTTGATGCTGAAAAAATTCTTGAGCGCATCACACCACATAAAGATGTTGATGGGTTTCACCCTTATAACATTGGTCGCTTAGCTCAGCGTATGCCGGCACTTCGTCCATGTACACCAAAGGGGATTATTACCCTACTCGACTCTACCGGTGTTCGCTACAAAGGTATGCATGCAGTCGTTGTTGGTGCGTCTAACATTGTTGGTCGCCCTATGTCACTTGAGCTATTACTTGCTGGCTGTACAACCACGGTATGTCATAAGTTTACTCAAGATTTAGAAACGCATGTTCGCCGCGCTGATTTATTAGTTGTTGCGGTTGGTAAACCTGAGTTCATTCCGGGTGATTGGATTAAAGAAGGTGCTATCGTAATCGATGTGGGCATTAACCGTCTTGAATCTGGCAAGCTTGTTGGTGATGTTGAATACGATATTGCTGAACAAAAAGCACATTTCATTACACCAGTACCTGGTGGTGTTGGCCCGATGACAGTGGCAAGCTTAATCGAAAACACGCTTGAAGCTTGTGAAAATTATCACAGCTAAGAAAAATTACTTTAGTAAAAGGGCTGCCAATTGGCAGCCCTTTTTTATTAGCTTGTTTGTTGCTTTAACAATCTTAGCTTTAACATCTGAGGTAGCACTGAAAATATGATCATCAAAAACATCAGTAGGTATTGCCAGTCTTGATACTGTTCGTTTATGAGCACAACAGCACACACTATTCCCGCTATTGGGTTGGCAATGGTGCCAAATGAAAACTCAGCCACACTCATGCGCCCTAATAACCAAACATACAGAGTATAGGCAATGGCTGTATTGGGAACGATTAACCAAAATAGCGCAGTATATTGAAGCGCTGAAATAGGCTCAAATACTACATGGTATTGCTCTGGGTTTAGCACACTTCCATCAATAAAAGCAGCAAGCAATAATAGGCTGCCTCCAATGATTAATTGCCAAGTAAGTACGACCCACCAATGTATATGCACAGACAAGCTTTGTACTAAGGTACTACCAATTACAATAGTAAGTAAGGCACCAAATAAAGCCGCAACTCCTAATACATTCAATGCCACATAAGCGGGATCAAATAATAGCCATGCAAGCACGACCAATGCCATAGCGCAGAATGCTTGAACTTTTGCTGGGCGCTGCCCTTTGGCAAGCCATGCATATAATAAAGCGACAACAGGCACTGAAACCATTCCCACACCTGCAATTGCTGCTGGAAGGTTGACTGCCATAATAAAAATAAAGGCAAAAAACAGCGCTATATTCACAGCACCTAAAGTCAGTAAACTGGGCCACTGCGAACGAGTCGGCAAACTAGGCTTAAGCAATAAAAGTAATAATCCTGCAGGTAAAGCACGCAATGCGCCTAATAAAAGTGGCGGCCAATCAGGTGTGGCATATTTGGTCACTGCATAGGTGGTGCCCCATAAGAAGGCGGGGATCATGGCAAGTATAATATTCAAAGTCTGTCCTTGTTAATACGAAGAGATGCCAATGTAAAACCTCAAGCAAAGTTGAGGTCAATAGCTATACCATCTAAAAACAAAAAAGGTTGCCACGTTGGCAACCTTTTGATGGGTAATGTCTCAATTGAGGCTTATGCTTTACGCCATGTTGTTTTACCAGCAGAATCTTCTAGTACAACACCAAGCGCATTAAGAGCATCGCGCGCTTCATCAGCAGCCGCCCAATCCTTGCTAGCACGGGCTTCATTACGTTTTGCAATTAACGCTTCGATGTGTGCAACTTCGTCCTCAGCTTGACCACCTTGTAAAAAGGCTTCTGGATCTTGTTGTGCAACACCTAGTACCTCTGCAACACTGCGCAATACATAAGCAAGTTTTCCTGCTTGCTCTGCATCGCTATCTTTCACACGATTTAGCTCTTTTGCTAATTCAAATAACACTGGTAGCGCTTCTGGTGTGTTAAAGTCATCATCCATCGCTTTTCTGAATTTAGCCACATATTCATTGCTGGCTAAATCACACTCAATTGGTGCTACGCTACGCAGTGCAGTGTAAATTCGCTCAAGAGAAGAGCGCGCTTGCTCAAGGTTTTCTTGTGAATAGTTAAGCTGACTACGGTAGTGGCCTGAAATTAAGAAGTAACGAACTGACTCAGCATCGTACTCTTTTAATACGTCACGTACGGTAAAGAAGTTGTTTAATGACTTAGACATCTTCTCTTTATTAACCTGAACCATACCTGTGTGGATCCACGTATTTACGTACTTGCCGTTATTTGCACAGCATGACTGAGCAATTTCGTTTTCATGGTGCGGGAACTGTAAATCTGAACCTCCACCATGAATATCAAAGTGTTCGCCTAAGTGCTTAGAGCTCATTGCCGAGCACTCAATATGCCAACCAGGACGACCCTCCCCCCAAGGAGATGACCATGAAGGCTCACCTGGCTTAGCTTTTTTCCAAAGCACGAAATCAAGTGGATCTTGCTTATCTTGAGCAACTTCAACACGTGACCCTGCTTGTAGCATAGTTAGGTCTTGTTGTGACAAAGCACCATATTGCTCAAATGTAGAAACATCAAACAATACATCACCATCTGCAGCAACATAGGCATGGCCTTTAGCAATTAAACGCTCAACCATAGCGATGATTTCATCCATATGGTTTGTCACTGTTGGCTCAACATCAGGACGCAGCATATTTAAGCTGTCGAAGTCTTCATGCATCGCTTTGGTCATACGAGTCGTTAAATCATTAATTGACTCGCCATTTTCGTTAGCACGCTTAATGATTTTATCGTCAACATCGGTGATGTTACGTACATATTTTAAATCGTAGCCAATGTGACGTAGGTAACGAACAATCACGTCAAAACCTACAAAAGTGCGAGCATGACCGATGTGACAGTAATCATAAATAGTGATACCACACACGTACATGTCGATTTTGCCATCAACAAGGGGTTTAAACTGCTCTTTTTGTCGCGTAAGTGTGTTGTAAATTTGTACCATTTATAAAATGTCCTTAACGGTGTTTCGAGATTCTCTATGGTAACACTTGCAAAGCCGCCGCTCTAGCGCTTTATCAATTGAATAAGCACTTTGTTAATCCAAGGCAACTACTATAAAATAGCCCCATTATTAAACCAGATATAGGAAACCTCATGGTTGTACTACACACAAACTTTGGTGACATCACTATCAAGATGCACGAAAGCGATGCACCAAACACAGTTAAAAACTTCTTAGAGTATGCTAACGCTGGCTTTTACAACGGTACTATCTTCCACCGTGTAATTGATGGTTTCATGGTACAAGGCGGTGGTTTTGAGCCAGGTATGGTGCAAAAAGAAGTGAACAACCCTATCGAAAATGAAGCAAATAATGGCCTTGCTAATAAAGTAGGTACATTAGCAATGGCACGTACGCCGGATCCACATTCAGCGACTGCGCAGTTCTTCATTAACGTTAACGACAACGACTTCTTAAACTTCAGCAGTGAAACATCACAAGGCTGGGGCTACTGCGTGTTTGCAGAAGTTGTTGAAGGTATGGACGTGGTTAACAAAATTAAAGGTGTTGCTACAGGTAGCGCTGGTTTCCACCAAGACGTACCTCTTGAAGATGTAATCATCGAAAAAGTAACGGTTAGCTAATTTAATCGTTTAGTCATTTTAAGCGGGCCATTGCCCGCTTTTTTGCGAGTAACCATGAAACAAAGTTATTTTATTGCCGATCTCCATTTAACAGAAAACCGCCCAGACATTACTGCGGCATTTTTTAATTTTCTTGAAAGTAAGATTATTAATGATGACGTTGATGCGCTGTATATTTTGGGTGACTTTTTTGAAGTATGGGTCGGTGATGACTATCAAACTGAGCTTTCAAAGAGTGTTGCCGCACGTTTAAGCCAAGTAAGCAAAAGTGGTACTGAGGTGTTTTTTATTCATGGCAACCGCGATTTCATAATGCGCGAAGACTATGCAAAAAGCGCGAGTATGACTTTATTACCTGAGCAGGTTGTTATTGATCTATACGGGACGCCCACAGTTATCCTGCACGGTGATGAAATGTGTACTCAAGATGTTGAGTACCAAAAGTTTCGTAAAAAAAGTCGTGGTTGGTGGTGGCCAAAATTAATGCTCGCTATGCCGCTTTGGTATCGCAAGAAAATTGCCCGCAACGCCCGAGAAAAATCAAAACAAAGCCAAGCTGGCAAAGCGTTAGAAATTCTAGATGTTACTGAGGATGCGGTATTAGCCATGTTCGAAAAACATCAAGTTACGAATATGATCCACGGTCATACCCACCGCCCAAATGTGCACCATTATAATCTAGCCGATAAAACTTTGACGCGCACCGTCTTAGGTGACTGGTATGAGCAAGGTTCATATTTAAGAGTTACGCCCGAGCAACAAAAACTAGTCCACACTCCCTTTAAATCGCTGACATTTTAACTATGCTTTAACTATTATTGTAAAAAACGCATTATCTATGATTAGTCGGTTGAGCCTTTTTTTTTGCTGTTTACTATTTAGTTTTTCAATCAATTGTCAAACTTGGCAATTGGTAACAGAGCCTTATCCTCCTTATTTTATTGATAACTCAAGTAAGCCTGGCTGGCTTCACGAAGTTATAATTGCAGCGCTTAAAACCCAAAAACAAAAAGCCACCATTGAACACACCCATTGGGCTCGGGCATTAAAACTCGCAAAGCGCCATAAACGAGTAGCGGTGCTGGGGGCATTTTATACCGAGCAACGTGCAAGAAATTTTACATATTCGCAATCCTTGGCAACTGCACATACCGTTTTATTCAAGCGTGTTGATAACAAAGTAACCTACACAGGTTCACTATATTCATTAAAGCCTTATACAATTAGTAAAGGTGAAGACTATGTAGTTAGTGAAGAGTTTGAACATCACCCAGAATTGAGTGTGACAACAACAGGAAGCTTAATTGAAAGCTTATTATTATTGAAGCATGGTCGTGTTGATTTAGTAGCAGGCACTAAAGAAGTTGCCTTGTATTGGCTCGAGAATAGCGAACGCTTAAAGCAAGCAAAGCCAACAGAGTTAGAAATAATCACTCCTTACCTTGCAACTCAACAATTGCATGTAATCACCGAAAAAAAACACCCTCAAGGGGAGCTTTTTCAACAAAGTTTATATTTAGGCCTAAAAGCGATTATGGCGTCTGGTAAACTTTTAGAGATACTGGAGCGATATGAGCTGAATGAAAGTGAAATGAGTCATATTACGCAACTATACGAGCAAGCCTACTCTAACTAACCGTGCTCTTCTGCACGATTGGCAAAGTGATTTTAAACTTCGTTGCTATACCCTCAGGTAAGTCAGTATTTGCAACTAGCTGGATTTTTCCGTTTAGAACAATCGTAACCCACTCATGTACAAGGTACAAACCTAACCCTGTATGGCCATGCTTTCGAGATGTTGTAACAAAGGGATCAAATAAGTTGCTACGTAATGAGTCATCAATACCACAGCCATTATCAGAAATAGTAATACAAACGTCACCTTGTTGATTTAAATAAACATGTAATTGAATCAGTTTGTCATCAAGCTCGTTAAAAGCGTGAGAAACTGCATTAACGATTAAACTCTCGATAACCTGCGAGATAACTCCAGGACGACTCGTGATATCTTTTTTGACATCGATGTAAGTTTCTATTGTTACTTGTGAGGCTTTAAAGCGAGACTTTAAACCAAGTAATAGATCACTGATGACTTTTTCGATATTAAAACTAACGAGCTGATCATTTGAGCGGTCATGTGCCATTTCCTTAAAGCTTTTAACATGAGAGATAGCTTTATCTAAATTAACCCTTGATATCAATAGGTTGTCGTCAATTTTTTCAACGCTAGACTCTAAGAACTGCTTAGTGAAGCCTTCATCTATTTTATCTTTGAGTTGTTGATTAATTAATTGCGCATTCGATAATGAAATTGCAGCACCACCGAGTGGCGTATTCATTTCATGAGCTACACCTGCCACCATTAAACCAAGTGATGACAACCTTTGCGCTTCAATAAGCTCACCTTGTAATTGATGTTGCTGCTTTATATAACGTTGTAATTTGGTATTGGCAGCTAACAGTTCTTGCTGCTCTTGCTCTAGGTATGATCTGGCTTTTATAATTTTACGCTGATCTCGATAACTACGTTTCAGATACAAACCAGAAATTGATATTAAGGTAACAGCACAAGCTAACGCTATAATAAAAGATCGTAAAATAATCTCGTTTTGCACCGAATCATCAGCCTCTACTAGGACAACAATATCGTTTGTGCCAGCTGCGCTTTTATTACCTAAATTCATTTTTAAAAAGCTAGTTGCATGACTATGTGATGCAATAAGCTCCTGAGATTTAGGCAGCTGGGTAATTGCTTGCCATAACTGGCTATCTTCATTACCTAATGTCAGCATTGATTTTTCTCGCATGAACCCCCACTCTTTTTCTTTCTGAGGGTGTAATAACCAATAACCTTCACCATTAATTAATTGTATTTGTGCTTGTAAGGTACTGAGTGACTCTATTTGCTGTAAGGTTTTCGATAAGTCAAAGTTGACAACCACTAGCCCATCTAATAGAAAGTTATCGCTTGTGGTTCGATAAGATGCTCGCAATGTTGGCTCATGGGGTGTAACAACAGCCCCGCGCTCTACATTTAAATCTATTGGGGAGATATAAACTTCACCCTGACTGTGCTCCATTCCCTCGGTAAAATAATAACGGCTACTTTTATTTTGTAACTGTTGTTTTGGTACTAGCTCTGCTTGTCCTGTTTTAAAGTTAACCCGAACCTTTTCTTGGCCTTTTCTATCTAACCAACGTATTTGCGAAATGTTTTCTGCTGCTAAACCAAAGTTCACAAAATGGATTTGTATCTGTTCCTCAAGTAATGCGCTTTCATCACTTTGCTTTAATATGTCATCGGCTACCAGCAACTGAACCACTTTACGTACATCACCAAGCTCACGGCTTAAGGTGTTGTGAGCGGCAAGTAAGGTGTTATCTTGCAAAAGCGTGACACTACTTTTTTGTATTTGGTATTGAATCACATAAACCATCAAGCTAATTAATAAGCTAACAGCAGCCATGACCATAAATTTAAAAATCAGACTCTTTTTCAGTGACTTATATTGGCTTGTTACTTCTACCATACTAGTTATTTAGACCTGCCCTTTAGCCATTGCAATGCATCATCATAAAACATGGGTTTTGCATAATAGTAGCCCTGCCCTATGTTACACCCAGCTTCAATAAGCCAGTTATGCTCGGCTTCTGTTTCAATGCCCTCTGCCGTTACTTCAAAGCCAAATTTATCTGCCAGCAACATAATCATTTCGATAATGTGTTGGTTAGATTTTGACTCTTGGATGTTAGTCACAAAACAGCGATCTATTTTTATTATCTGCGCAGGTATTTCACTAATATGGGCAAGCGACGAATAGCCAGTACCAAAATCATCAATACTAATTTTTATACCTAAACCCGCAAAACGACATAAGCATGCGTTAATTTTTTCATAGTCAAAAATCGCTTGAGTCTCTGTTACTTCAAGCTCTAATAACGAAGGCGCTATATCATACTCTTCAATACGTGCGGCAATCTCAACAAAGTAATCATCGGCTAACAAATCAAACGTAGATGCATTAAACGCAATTGGCAGGCTAATGCCCTGCTCTGCAAATTGCTTAATCGTTTGCATTATCTTATCGAAAATAAGCTTATCCAACTCACTAATAAGTCCCGCAGTTTCGGCAAGTTCGATAAACTCATCGGGCCTAACAAATGTTCCATCGTCTCTTTGCCATCGCGCCAGTGCTTCAAAACCAACCACTTCATTTGTGGTTAAATTAACCTTGGGTTGTAGCGCTACTTGGAGCTCTTTGTTACGAATTGCGGTGCGCAACTCTTGCATCAATTCATAGCGCCGTGTAATAGCTTTAGTATTGTCTAATGTATAATAAAGAAGTTCAGCTCTCTGTGTGTTTTCTTCGTTGAGGGTGGATTCTGCAAGGTTAAAAATTTGCTCAGCATTATGTTCTTCAAAGGCGATTAGTTGCATAACTAAAATACGCACATCTAAAAACTGCCTTACTCCATCAATTTCAAAAGATTGACGTTTTAAAGAGTCAACAATACTCTCATCTTCAAATGCATGACTTGAAACTAAAACACCTAAACTATCACTTTTAAATACGGCAATACGAGGGTGATACGGCGCCAATGCTTGCAAAATATTCTCGCGCATTTTGAGATGTGTTTTTTTACAAAATTCATGACCAAACCGAAAAGACTTTTCGTCAAACTGAAGTATCTCAAATACCACTAGCTGAGTTTCAGACTGTTCGTATTTGTTCATATTATCGATTTCGCGCTGTAACCAGTTTCTATTGGGTATATTTAGCGTTATGTCGGTATATGCAAGCTCAGTAAGGCGGTTCATCAGTGCGATATTCGAAAAGCCCGTACTGACATTTTCACTAAAAACTTTGAGTAAAAATACATTATGCTCATCAATTGGCGTATCTGATTTTACAATCGTGATGTAGAAGCTAATATCAACATCACTGGTATCAAAGTAAAAAACACTATAATGCTCAGAGAAAACGTGTTCTTTTTTTTCTCTGGCTAAAATATAGGATTGTTGTGCTTCTTCACTGAGCAAATCTGTGCTGAGGTCTTTACCATCAAGCCCCCTAAAGCAGCCGATACTAGTAAGAACTTTAGGATGTTTATCAAAGTGCTTTTCATTACCAACACATAACACGCCGCCTCCCTTAGATAGGTGCAAAATTTTACCTATCTCATCTAGCACCGCATGGGAAAACGCACGTATATCGTGTTTACTATTAATGCTTCTTGCTGCATCGAGTACTAGCTGAAGCCCTTGTTTAGCATTTGAGATTTGCGAAATGTATTGATAAGTACGAAGGTGGCTACTAACGATAGATTTAAGCTTATCTACCGTCATGTCTGACTTATTCCAATACTCGTCGATATCAAGCGATTGCATGACTTGTGGTTCAGGGGCAAAGCTTGGCTGCCCTGTTAATAGCACTATGCGTATATCGTTGTTACCTAATACGTGGCGAATAGTATTCACAAGCCGTAGGCCTGAATCATCTTCTTCCATCACCACATCAAGAAATACAATAGCGATGTCTTTATGTCGGGATAATACAGATGATGCCTCTGACACTGAATTCGCGGTCAGTACCTCCAGTGACTGGTTTTCATCGAAAGATATAGCATTAAAACTATTTAATAATGCTTGTTGATAGTTTAGGTCGTCTTCAACCGTTAATATTTTCCATTTTTTTTGAGTATGCGTTTGTTCAGAAGCACTCTCTTTAAACTCGAAAAACTCATTAGAATCACGCATAACGTCTCCTTTTGACAACTTATGATTCTATTTTACGAACATTAATAGATATCTAGGTCAAACGTAGTACAAAATATTTAAAGGTACAAATATTTCCCTGAAGATAAAATAAGTAAGTCTCGGAAAAGTAATAAAAATTATAAACTACGACAAGGATAAGGCTTAATTATTAAGAAAACGGATTGTATAAGGTAGGATGAAGCAAAAGAGCGCCAAGCAAGCGCTCTTGGTTATTTTTACGCAGGCACACCGCTATGAAACTTAAAATCTTCATCTGGGGTTGAAATAAGATCGGCTTCAAGCTGACCAAAGAATTCAACACGCTCTGTAATATCAAATTCACTGATTTCTTGAGCAAGGGTTAAATAGTCTTGGTAATGGCGGGCTTCAGAGCGCAGTAGTGAAATATAAAAATCACCTAAACGCTTATCTACATATGGCGCTAATTTAGCAAAGCGCTCACATGAGCGGGCTTCGATATAGGCACCAATAATTAACTTATCAACTAAAGCATCTGGCTCGTAAGTTTTTACATGGCGCAGCATACCTTTTGCATAACGACATGGGGTAATACTTTTATATTCAATACCGTACTCATCCATGATCTCAAGTACTTGATAAAAGTGATGCAGCTCTTCTTTAATCAACATAACCATTTTATCGATGAGGTCTTGCCCATAAGGTGAGTTCGATTTTGGAATCATTGATTTAGTTAGCTTGTTTTTATCTGCAAGCTCACGCCAATCCCCTTCTCGCTTATAAATAAGCGTCTCAAATGGTTTTAGCCACTCAAGTAAAGCGTCACTACTTTGCTTATCAACCGCGTACTTACGAATTAAAAACATCGCACTTTGCGCGGCCTTTAATTCACAAATTAAGTGGTCAATTAGGACTATATCTAAGTTTTCTTTTTTAGTTGCCGCAGCAATCCACTCATCGGGTGTTTCACACTTTAGAAAAGAATGAATGGGTGCTAACAAATCAGAATAAGGCACAGAATAACTTCTCATCAAAAATCTTGGTTTGATTTTACCACATAAATAAGTCCGCATTCCATGACCCACATCAGTGCAAAGTAATTTTCTATATGCACTAAAGAGTTACATTTAATCGACTATTTCGTCTATTTCAGCTTCTTGACAAGACTTAATTACTGAACCATAACTTAATCAAAGCTGTACAAAAATAAAACAGCTCATATTCCTTTTTTACAGGGGCAATAATTATGATTCTAAACCACTTATGGGGCTTGTACGCTCACCCACTCGAAGAATGGCAGACAATTGATAACCGTCACGAAAGCTTGCGCTATAGCTTATCGCATATATTATTAATTGCCTGTATCCCTTCTATTATGGGCTACTATTCATCAGTTTATTTGGGCTGGAGTATCGGTTCAGGTGAGGCAGTATACCTCACCCATGATAGTGCATTACTTATCGCAGTTGCGATGTACTTTGCACTGATTGCGGGCGTTTTTGCTCTTGCTTATTTAGCACATTGGATGGCTGTGACCTTTGGTGCAAAACCTACGTTTACACAAACTCTAGAGCTTGCAGCTTACACAGCAACGCCGGTGTTTATGTCTTCATTTGCCGCATTTTTACCTGAGCTATGGTTTGTGGTATGTGTTGGTCTTGTTGCTTTAGCTTACTCTGTTTACTTGCTTTACACTGGAGTGCCAATTTTAATGCACATTCCTGAAGAGCGAGGCTTTATTTATGCCAGTTCAGTAGTCACTTGTGGGCTAATATTACTGGTAATTATTTTAGCTGCGACGGCTATTTTATGGACTAACGGAATTGTCCACCCTATGTTTACTTAGTTTCATTGTTACTATTCATTCTTTCGATAACAAAAAAGCGGCTGAGCCGCTTTTTTTATTTTTGGCTGTTGCGTCTCGTTAACGCTATCTCGCCATCGATATGAATATCTCTCTGAGGGAAAGCAATGGTAATGTTATTTTCTGCAAATAGTTTATAAATGCTAAAACGCAGCTCACTTCGCACTTGGCGAAGCGGCGCTTCTGATTCAGCACACACCCAGAAAATAGCGCTAAAGGTTAGAGAACTATCGGCAAAGTCATCAAATAACACTGACGATGCTGGCGTTTTTAAAATAGCTGGATGCTCATCAAGAATTTGTTTCATTAGCTTCTCAACCAACACAACATCTGAACCATAAGCAACACCAACGTTCACAAAAGAACGTGCATTACGGTCAATCAATGTCCAGTTTGTCACCGTGTTCTCTAATAAGTGACTATTTGGTACAAGCATATGCACGCCATCATTACGGCGGATACGAGTTGAACGAGTATTAATTGTCTCGACGACTCCTTTTGCATTGCCCACTTCTAAAAAGTCGCCAATACGGATTGGTCGTTCCCACATTAGTATCCAACCACTGATAAAATTGTTGATAATGTTTTGCGCACCAAATCCGACGCCTATTGCAATTGCACCAGAAACAAATGCAAAAGCTGTTAGAGGAATATTAAGTACTTCCAGCGAAGTAAAAACGAGAACGGCTATGGTAACGACCAGGTAAATGCGGGTGAATAGATGAACCGTGTCAGGACCTAAGTTTTTTGCCAGTAACGCTTTTTTAATTAATCGACCAATCCAGGTGACCACAAACCACATTAAAAACAGCGCCAAAGGGACTTGAATTACTTTAAGCACAGTAATTTGCATATCATTGTAGGTGAACAAAACAAACGATAGTGCAGATTGCAGATCAGCAAGGGTCATAAATTAACATTCCTAGTAAAAATCAGTTTGGTTCAGTTGTGACTAAGTTTAGCACGGCATAATAGGTGAAAGCTTGGTAAATACTAAGTTCTTTATGCGCAATATGCGCTAATTATTAACTATTTTAGTCTACAGCTGCTATATACATAGAGAGAGCTTGAGGTTTCACAGGCTTTGAATAGCACGAGGAGAGCACAATGTCACAAATGACACTCACACAAAAACTTGCCACTTTACAACCTTTGGTTGATCTAAACTTATTTGAATCAAGTTTAGAGTACCGTAACCGCATCTTAAACTTACTTGCTGAGCAAGAGCACTCACTGAATTTAATAAACAAAGAGTTTGGCAACGCCATGCCAGAAAGCTTTGGCTCAGAGAAAAAGTTTGTGTTGGGTTACAACTAACCTATGGTGATGTATTACCAACAAGATTTAAATTGGCAGCTAGTGCCACTTTTTACTTAAGTGAGCCATTAATAAACAATTGATGGCTTTTTACACACCTTTATCCCTTCATTGTCATTATTTGCGTTCAAATTCCCCAATAAAACGACAAACTTGATTGTTTCTAGCCAAAAATTTGATAAGTTAGAAAAGATTTATCCACATTTTTGGAGCTCTCATGCGTAAGACCTTAGTAGCAACTACAATTGCTAGTGTGTTTTTATTATCTGCTTGTAGTTCACAGCAAGCTGACACTCAAACTCAAGTTGAAACTGCCGCTGAAACACAAACAGCCAATGTTGAAAACGTTCTTTTCAAGCCAAGCCCTTTACAATACATGGCCCCTGAGTTTGATAAAATTTCAACCAAAGATTACGAGCCAGCGTTTGAAGCAGGCATCGCACAGCAAAAAGCTGAAATTGCAAAGATTGCAAACAACCCAGAACCAGCAACATTTGAAAATACCCTTGTTGCAATGGAGTTCTCTGGTGAGCTATTAGACCGCACATCTGCGGCATTTTTTAACTTATCAGGTTTAATCTCTGACAGTGAGTACCAACGTATCGCCGCGAAAATGGCGCCGATTATGTCAGCTCACACTGATGACATTTACTTAAACAAAGCTTTATTTGCTCGCGTACAAAGCATTTACGACAACAAAGCATCTTTAAATGCTGAAGATCAACGCCTTGTTGATTACTACTACAAAAAGTTCGTTAACGCGGGTGCAAAACTAACTGAAGCTGAAAAAGCCAAAATGCGTGAAATCAACGCAGAGCTTGCCAAGCTTTCAACCGAGTTTTCGCAAAACATCTTAAAATCATTCAAAGAAGATGTAATTTTAGTTAAAGATAAAAGTGAATTAGCAGGTTTATCTGAAGGTGAAATCGCAAGCCTAGCTGCCGCTGCCAAAAAAGCAGGTAAAGAAGGTTACATGATCACCCTTGTGAACACGACTCGCCAACCTATCTTACAAAGCCTTGAAAACCGTAAGTTACGTGAAAAGATTTGGACTACCTCTTCAACGCGCGCCCAAGCAACAAACGGCCCTATCATCATTAAAGAAACTAAGCTACGTGCGGAAAAAGCCGCATTACTTGGTTATAAAGATTGGGCTTCGTATGTAATGACTAATCGTATGGCGCAAACAACTGAAAATGTTTACGGCATTCTTGATGACTTAGCACCGAAAGCGGTTGCTAAAGCAGAAGCAGAAGCAGAGCAAATCCAACAAGTTATCAAAAAGTCAGGTGAAACTTTTGCACTACAGCCTTGGGACTGGGCGTTTTACGCTGAAAAAGTTCGCCAAGAGAAGTACGACTTAGACCCAGCTTTAGTTAAGCCTTACTTTGAAATGCAGTCAGTGATCCACGACGGCCTATTTTTTGCGATGAATAAACTTTACGGTATTACCTTTAAAGAGCGTAAAGACCTACCTGTTTATCACGAAGACGTAATGGTGTTTGAAGTATTTAACGAAGATGGCAGCGCTATCGGCCTATTCTACATGGACCCTTATGCACGTGAAGGTAAACGTGGTGGTGCGTGGATGAGTGCCTATGTTAGCCAAAGCGGTCTAAAAGACACCATGCCTGTGATTTACAATGCACAGAATATTCCTAAGCCAGCTGAAGGTCAGCCAACATTGATGACTTTCTCTGAAGTAACTACAATGTTCCATGAGTTTGGTCATGCTGCACATGGTCTATTCTCTAATGTAAAATACCCAAGTTTAGCGGGCACAGCAACAGCACGCGATTTCGTTGAATTCCCTTCACAAGCAAATGAAGACTGGAATATTGAACCCACAGTACTTGCAAACTATGCCAAGCACTACAAAACAGGTGAACCGATTCCAAAAGCGTTACTTGCAAAAGTACTAGAATCACAAAAGTTCAACCAAGGCTTCGATACAACTGAATATTTAGCCGCGGCACTACTTGATATGGAATGGCACTCATTTGGTGTTGATGCTGACATTACAGACGTACAAAAGTTTGAACATGATGCGTTAGACAAGCACGGTATTGCTTACTACCCGGTACCACCTCGTTATAAGTCTTGCTACTTTAGCCACACATTTGCCGGCGGTTACTCTGCAGGGTACTACGCTTATCTTTGGACTGAAGTGTTCGCAGCTGATGCGTTTGCACACATGACTGAAGAAGGTGGTTTAACACGTGAAAACGGTGATAATTTCCGTAAAGAGATTTTATCAAAAGGTAACAGCCGCGACTTAATGCAAAGCTACATTGAGTTCCGTGGTCAAAAACCAACAACAGATGCGTTATTAAAGCGTCGAGGTTTGGTTGAATAACCTAAAATTATTCGCAAAATGATGAAAGCCCGCAATTAATGCGGGCTTTTTGTTATAGTGCAATTTTTAAAATTACAAATTAATCAAACATGACCTACTTATTTGCTGTTACCCTGCTTTGGGCCTTTTCGTTTAGTCTTATTGGCGTTTATTTAGCAGGCCAAGTGGATGCATGGTTTAGTGTGTTAATGCGAATTGGCTTGGCAACTTGCGTATTTTTACCATTTTTACAATGGCGTAAGACCCCTAAGGCCCTAGCACTCAAGCTCATGGCGATAGGTGCGGTACAGCTTGGCGTGATGTACAGCTTCTATTACCATTCATTTTTGTACCTCAGTGTGCCCGAAGTACTGCTATTTACGGTAATGACACCGCTTTACATCACCTTGTTAAATGATTTGCTTGAAAAGCGTTTTAATGCCAAGTTTTTATTCGCCGCAATGCTAGCTATTTTGGGCGCCGTCGCTATTCGTTACGAAGGGGTTGATGAGAACTACCTCATTGGTATGTTAATGGTGCAGGCAGCCAATATTTGCTTTGCTACCGGGCAAGTAACCTACAAACGTTTAATGCAAGATGAGCAATTACCTCACTCTCGGGTGTTTGCTTGGTTCTTTATTGGCGCGTTAATTGTCGCACTGATTTGTTACGGTTTATTTGGCAATACTAGTAAGCTACCCACCACAACGACGCAATGGGGCGTGTTAATTTACTTAGGCACGATTGCTTCAGGGCTTGGTTATTTCGCGTGGAATAAGGGCGCGACTATTGTCAATGTAGGTGCCTTGGCTGTAATGAATAACCTACTGATCCCAGCTGGGATCATCGTTAACATTGTGATTTGGAATCGTGATGCCGATATCATCAAGCTTGCCATCGGCGCAGCGATTATTTTATTAGCACTTATTATAAATCAGAAACTTAATAAAACTGCCACGCAGACATGATAGGCTAAACTCTATTCGATTAGAGGGATGCTGTTATGCGCGCACTGGTTTTATGTTGTTTAGTTTTCGTTATTCAAGGCTGTAAAAACCTGCCTGTGGAGCAGGCTGTTCAAGTTGGCGCGCGGCCTTATTATTTAATCGACAAGATGGCAGATGGGCCCTTAAAGCAGCAACTTGCGACATGTGGCAATGGCCCTTTTTACAAAACTGACTTTGTAATTGGTCATCGCGGCGCACCCATGCAGTTTCCTGAGCATAGTAAAGAGTCATATTTAGCCGCTGCGAGAATGGGCGCTGGCGTACTTGAATGTGACGTTGCCTTTACTAAAGACAAACAACTCGTGTGCCGTCATTCACAGTGTGATTTACACACCACTACCAACATTTTAGCGATTCCTGAGCTGGCAGCAAAATGCAGCCAACCTTTTACCCCGGCCAAAGACGGCCAACCAGCTCAGGCTAAATGCTGCACCAGCGATATCACTGAAGCTGAATTTTTAACCTTAAAAGCTAAAATGGATGGCTTCAACCCAAATGCCAAAACGGTCGCAGAGTATTTGCAAGGAACACCAAACTGGCGCACTGATTTATACGCAAACAGTGGTACCGTAATGACCCACCAGCAAAGTATTGAGTTATTCAAATCACTGGGTGTAAAAATGACACCCGAGCTAAAAAGCCCAGAAGTCAGCATGCCATTTAACGGTTTTAGCCAGCAAGACTATGCACAAAAAATGCTTGATGAGTATCAGGCCTTAGGGGTGAATAGCCAAGATGTTTATCCACAATCATTTAACCTTGAAGATGTGAAGTATTGGCTAAACAATCATCCAGAATTTGCAAACAACAGTATTTACCTTGATGGCCGAGATGAGCAAGCACACTTTGATGCCATGGATGAAACAACTTGGCAGCCTTCAATGCAGACTCTATATAACGACGGAATACGCATTATCGCACCACCAATGTGGATGCTTTTGAGCCTTGATGAATCAGGTAAAATCGTGCCCTCGCTTTATGCAATTAAAGCTAAACAAGCCGGGCTGAACATTATTACATGGAGTTTGGAGCGCTCTGGGCCATTAAATAATGGCGGTGGTTATTATTATCAGTCGATTGCCAGCGTAATTAAACAAGATGGGCAAATGATGAATGTGATAGATGTTCTTGCTAAGCAAGTGGGTGTGATGGCTATTTTCTCAGACTGGCCTGCTACTCTCACTTATTACGCAAGCTGTATGCAGTACCCTGCTAGCTGAGCATCAATAAATTTCAAGGGCTTTTGCTCGTCCAAAAGGTGGGGCTGAGGTATTATTAACTAAACCGTTTTTTACAAGGATTAACATGATTATTCAGCACCATAGCCACGACATAGCGACTAAAACAGGCGCAATGCGCACCAGTATTTATCGCCCTGTAGAAGAAGGTAAATACCCGTGTGTTATTTTCTATTCTGAGATTTTCCAAGAAACAGCACCGATTGCGCGCTCTGCGGCAATACTTGCTGGTCATGGTTTTGTTGTGTTAGTGCCAGAAGTTTTTCATGAGTTAAATCCTATTGGGACGGTACTCGCCTATGATGATGCAGGTAAAGATAAAGGCAACGCCGACAAATGGGATAAGCCTCTTGAGAGTCATGACTCAGATACTGAAGCTTTAATTGCATTTGCGGCTCAGCAAGATTACTGCACGGGAAATGTTGGTGCTATGGGCGTATGTATTGGTGGTCACCTTGCGTACCGTGCTGCTTTAAACCCAAATATCAAGGCCGCTTTTTGTTTATATGCGACAGATATACACAGCGATACCTTACCAGCACAAAAGGGGAATAACTCATTTGAGCGCATGGCAGATATCCAAGGTGAGATTCACTTTATTTGGGGCAAGCAAGACCCACATGTACCAAAGGAAGGCCGCCTTAAAATTTACCAACAAGCTGTTGCAACAGGAATTAATTACCAGTGGCAAGAAGTTAACGCACAACATGCCTTTATGCGTGATGAAGGTGAGCGATACGATCCAGCTCTTGCAATAACTATGTATCAACAAGCCGTTGCTTTATTTAATCGAACGCTTATTTAAACCGTCAGTGTGGCAACTTGATTAGTAAAATAATCCTTTAGGTAATCTAATAACACACGCAATTTTTTGCTTCCCGCTGCTCCTGGCGGGAACACCCCATAAAGCTCAATATCAGCAGTCTTATAATCATCTAATATTGTGCGTAGTAATCCCGCTTTGATCCTTGGCAATGCATCATAAACAGGGATCTTCGCTAAACCATGCCCAGCTTCAACAAAGGCAGTTCGCGCAGCAGCGTTATTTGTTCTTATGCCACCACTAACAGCCACCTCAAAGCGGCGTTTATCTTTTTCGAGCGTGACAACAGCACTACTTGGTTGATACACCACCCATGTATGCTCTGCTAAATCGGCAATGCTCTTTGGTATAGGGTATTTTGTAAAGTAATCGGCTGAGCCGCATAAGCAGGTCGCCATACTTGCTAGTTTAGTCGCTTGTAAATTTGAGCTTTCAAGGGCTACGCCTCTAATCGCTAAGTCATAGCCCTCTTTGATGATATCAACCACATCATCACTGAGCTGTAAATCGATATCAATTTTCGGATACAAACGCCTAAACTGAGCAAGTGCAGGTACCACAAGCTGCAAACCAACATTTACCGGACAACTTAGCTTAATAACCCCAACCGGTTTACTCTTTAAGTTCTCAAGATGTAAGTTAGCAGCCTCAGCGTGCTCGGTGATAGCCTGACAACGTTCATAATAAGCTATACCCGCTTCGGTAAGGGTCATGGTACGCGTTGAGCGATTAAGTAACGTAAGCTTTAGTTGTTGCTCTAATTTCTTTAAGTGGTAGCTGACAACAGCCCTTGATAAACCTAGTTGTTGAGCTGCTTTAGTTAAGCTGCCTTGCTGCACAATATGGGCAAACACCACCATGCTTTTTAATTGCTCGAACGATACTTTCATACAGACTCCTAATCTAACCTGAATTATTGTATCAATTATTAAACCAATGAAGTCAAATTTATCTGCGTTGTTTAACTCTATTTTCGCCCCTATAGTGTTATTAACGATATTTAATAAGCAAAAAGGGATTCACTATGTCAGCTAAGAAAATTTTAATGGTACTTACTTCTCATGATGAGCTTGGCGATACCGGCCATAAAACGGGCTTTTGGGTGGAAGAGTTTGCAGCCCCCTACTACGCCTTTATTGATGCCGGGGCAGAGGTAACTTTAGCATCTGTTAAAGGTGGCCAACCACCAGTTGATCCAAATAGCGCAGCGCCTGATGCTGCAACTGATGCGACTAAACGCTTTGAACAAGACAGCGCAGCACAAACCTTAATGGCAAATACTAAACCATTAAATGAAGTAAAAGCCGGTGATTTTGATGCCGTTTTCTACCCAGGTGGTCACGGCCCTTTATGGGATTTAGTTGATAACCAAGATTCGATTAACTTAATTGAGCAATTTCTTAACTCAGACAAGCCAGTGGGTGCCGTGTGTCACGCCAGTGCAGTACTGCTTAATGCGAAAAATTCAGCTGGTAAATCTGTAGTATTTGATAAAAAAGTCACAGGTTTTAGTAACTCTGAAGAAGATGCCGTACAGCTTACCAATGTCGTACCATTATTGGTTGAAGATGAGCTCAAAAAGCAAGGTGGGCAATATCAAAAAACCGATGATTGGGGTGTACTAGCCATTGAAGATGGCCTTTTAATCACAGGACAAAACCCAGCAAGTTCTGAGCTTGCTGCGAAAAAACTGCTTACCAAATTAGGTTAGCCCTAAACCTTAGGTAAATACCTTGTACGTCAAGGTGTTTACCTTCACTTTTAATAAGTTATACTCATTCGGTCAAATTGATTTAAGAGCTTCTCATCATGACTGAAAAAAAAGCTGCAAAACTTCCTCCTATCAGTAGTAAGCGATTCGCAATTTTAGGCATTATGCTTGTGTGCCTTGTACTGCAAATAATTAATAGCCTACCCGGCATAAACTTAAACGGTTTAGGTATTTTGCCACGACAAATGTCAGGCCTATCAGGGGTGTTTTTTGCGCCATTTTTACATGGTGGTTGGGCACATCTTTTCAGTAATCTAGTGCCATTTGCTATTCTCGGGTGGCTAGTTTGCCAATTTAGCATTAAACGTTTCTGGCTGGTGTTTGCCGGTACAGCAATTATTGGCGGTTTATTAGTTTGGCTATTTGGTCGCAGCAATATTCATGTTGGACTAAGTGGTGTTATTTACGGTTTATGGGGCTACTTAATTTGCTATGGCATTATGCACCGCTCATTCAAAGCCATTTTAATTAGTATTGCGGTTGTAGTGTTATACAGCGGCCTGATTTGGGGTGTCTTCCCGCAGCGCATCCATATTTCATTTGAAAGCCATTTATTCGGCGCAATTAGCGGCGCATTCATCGGTTATATTATGGCAAAGCGTGATAAACAAAAGTACCCTAAGCTTTAAACTGACAGCTGAGAGCTTCTAGTCTCGCAACTTCATTGTCACCATCACAACGCCATGGTCGGTACTTTGATCATCATAGGCAAACTGTGGGTTGATTAAGTGCTGATCATAGGTGTGATAATCTACTACCTCAAAAAAGCTGCTCTGAAACCCGGCATCAAACTCACGGGATAACAAAATATAATCAAATACTGAGCTGCTACTACCAAAATAGTGGGTGGCTTCTCTGTCGTTCTCGGTGACAACATGGCGCTGATAGAGTTGCCAACTATCTTGTAGTTTGAACTCTGAACGAGATGGGCTATTTTGCCTATGACCGCTAAAACGAAGGTGGTCAGCGATTAAATGGTTAAGCACACCATCGTGTAACTCATTATTAAAGTCCCCCATCACAATCACAGGGTTATTGGTGTGCGCTCTGCGCTTAATAATTTCAACGAGTAACAGCGCTGCTTCACTGCCACGCTGCATACTTGATGCCCAGCGCCCAAGGGCTTGCGATTTTAACTGCATAACTAAGTTTTGCTGTTCGCTGTGGCTTTCATCATCTTGGTGATGGAGCATGCTGCGCTTTGATTTAAAGTGCACCACATAGCAATCGACGTGTCCTAAGTGAGGTACTTCAAGTGTCGCGCGAATAATACTGCGGCTAAAGTTAAAATTATCGCTCAAGCCCATCGCTAAAACATCGTCTTGTTCTGCTTCAACCTGACTGACAGCAACAACTTTATAGCGTGAGGCAATGGCCACAACCGGATCGCGATAAATAAAGTCATCAATCACCGTTGGCTCATCAACCACTGCAAAATAGGGATAACCTTGCGTGTTAACTTGTTGTTTTAGTTCATTGATACTGAACACTTCTTGAAAGCCAATAATATCTGGCTGCTGGTTTTTAAGATAATCGGCCAACCAGCGCTGCTTTTTAGCCCATTGCTCAGCGCTATAAATTCGCTGAAAATCATAAAATGCGTCAGGTGGCGCTAAATAATTATATAAATTAAACGTCGCGACCTTTAATTGATAGTTTTCTATCACTCAATTCCTTATTCGTCTAACCACTGTGTGGCAATAATTGGATCTTCAAAATATTTCACTTCGCCACTAATAAACCAGTTGCCCACTTTACTTGCCACTTGTTGCCAGTTTTTGTTGCCAAGCACTGCAATACGGCAAAATTCTTTGTTGTGTTTAAGCCCCAATTTGAAGTCATCCCAAGCGGCTTGCAACTCCCAGCCTTCTAGTTCAGTAATATCAACATAGGCTCTTATTTTTGCACCTGGGACTGCGGCTACTGCATTATCAATGAGAGGGGTGAGGGTTTTGTAATCGTCGTGCGTTAACTTACCCACCACTTTAATAGTGAGATAAAAAGTCGTACCTGTTCGCTCAAGCCCAATGGCTAAACCATGCTTTTTCATGTCATCCTCCTTATTATTCATAATTAATAACTGTACTTCCCTTGATCTATCTGATCAACTAGGATGGTAGTCTCGTAATGACATTCATTAAAGCACAATTTAGGAGTTTCAATGAGTAATACCGACAGTTATACGCCACCTAAAGTGTGGCAATGGGATGCAGAAAACGGTGGTGAATGGGCGAAGACGAATCGTCCGGTCTCAGGTGCGACCCACGAGCAAGACTTGCCCGTTGGTAAACATGATCTTCAACTCTACTCTCTTGCGACACCGAATGGCCAAAAAGTGACTATCATGCTCGAAGAGCTATTAGAGCTTGGTATTGATGAAGCCGACTACGATGCATTTTTAATTAAAATTGGCGATGGTGATCAATTCTCTTCAGGGTTTGTAAGTGTTAACCCTAATTCAAAAATTCCAGCCTTAATGGATCACAGTACTACACCCGTTACGCGCGTGTTTGAGTCAGGCGCAATTTTACAATACCTGGCAGAAAAGTTTGATTCTCTAATACCAAGCGATCATGCCAGTAAAACAGAATGTCGTAATTGGTTATTTTGGCAAATGGGTTCTGCCCCCTATTTAGGCGGTGGCTTCGGTCACTTTTATAGTTACGCGCCTTTCAAAATGCAGTACCCGATAGATCGCTTTACTATGGAAGTTAAACGCCAGTTAGATGTACTAAACCGTCATTTGAGCGACCATGACTACATGGCAGGTAGCGAATATTCGATTGCTGATATAGCGATTTGGCCTTGGTATGGCAATTTAGTGCTTGGTAACCTATATGATGCAGCTGAGTTCTTAGATGTTGAGTCATACAGCCATGTTCTTCGCTGGGCGAAACAAATTGAGCGTCGCCCTGCGGTAAAACGTGGTCGCAGAGTCAATAAAACATGGGGTGATGAAACTGAGCAACTAGCTGAGCGTCACTCTAAGGATGATTTTTAAGGGCTTTACTAGCCCTTTTTTATAACTTTAAACCACATGAATAAACTCAGCAAAGAAGACATTTACCAACGCCTCAGTAACACTGAAGATGCCCGTGCTTGTAAGGCAATTGATGAAGCAGCTTGTAAGGTAGTACCCGGCAATTTTATTACCTTATTAGTTAGCCAGCTATTCAGTAAATTTGCCGATGCTCTATTAAACCCAAAAGTAACCCTGCCCTGGCTTTTACAAAGCATTAATGTACCAACTAGTTTTATAGCATGGCTTGTGCCTATCCGAGAGTCTGGTTCAATGCTGCCACAACTGGCAATTGCAAGTTTAATTCGTCAGCTATCGGTCAGAAAGTGGGTGTGGGTGATTGGTGCGATTGTGCAAGCTTTATGTATTGTTGGCATGCTAGTTTGTGCTTTGACCTTACAAGGCGCAAGTGCTGGTTTTGCTATCATTGCTATTTTGATTGTCTTTAGCCTCGCTCGCGGCTTTAGCTCGATTGCCGCAAAAGATGTACTGGGCAAGGTCATACCTAAACAACAACGCGGCAGCATTAGTGGTCTTGCTGCCAGTTTTGCCGGATTTGCGACGCTCACCTTTGGTCTTGGTCTGTGGTACCTACAAAGCCTTGGCTATGAAAATGGGGTTTATGTCGCATTAATGTTGGCTGCTTTGATGTGGTTGTTTGCAGCACTCAGTTATAGTCGTATTCAAGAATACAAAGGCGCAACCGAAGGCGCTGAAAACGGCTTATTACATGCCTTATCAAAATTAAAACTGCTTTATCAAGATAAGCAATTTGCACATTTTATTGTCACGCGAGCATTGTTGTTATGCTCTGCTTTGAGTGCACCTTTTTATATTGTCCTTGCCAGTGAACAAGCTTTCGACTTTTCATTGCTTGCTACGTTTATGGCACTTTCTGGGCTTGCCAGTTTAGTCTCTGCGCCTATTTGGGGTCGACTAAGTGATTTATCGAGCCGTAAAGTATTAATGTTTGCTGCTATGCTTGTTACTGTTAATGGCTTCGCGGTGTATTTAGTTGCTTATTTCAGCCCACAAACGCTCAATGAGTTCTGGCTATTACCACTATGTTATTTTTTACTCACAGTAGCTCATCAAGGGGTTCGACTTGGGCGTAAAACCTACCTTGTTGATATGGCTGAAGGTAACAAGCGTACTGACTATGTTTCCGTCAGTAATACGGTGATTGGGGTTATATTATTATTACTGGGTAGTGTCGGCTTACTAAATAGCTATTTAACAACTGCTGAGTTGATTTTTTTCTACAGTATCTTAGGCTTAGTTGGTGCTATCAGTGCGTGGTTTTTGCCTGATGTCTAGATCCTGCCATAAAAAAAGCGCATAATCGCGCTAATTTTGTTCCCATAAAAAGGATTTACTATGAAAAAGGCAGCTTTTGCACTTCTTACGCTACTTACACTTTCTGCTTGTAGCACCAGTGTGCCTATTCGTAACTTCGACGCAAACCCTGTACCGCAAGTGGCCTCTGGCCAACATGACCTTGAAAGTATCAAAACCAATATTTTAAAAGCATGCATGAAACTAGGCTGGACATGTCGTTCAAATGCCGAAGGTCAAATCTTAGGTAAACTTGATATTCGTAAACATCAATTACGTGTTGATATTACGTTTAACGAGCAAGAATACTCTATTGATTACAAAGATTCGATAAACCTAGATTACAATGGTGAAAAGATTCACCGCCAATACATTAACTGGGTTACCAACTTAATGCGCAATATTGATGCTGAATTAGCCTATAAATAAAATTGACGCAGAATCAGTAATTAAAAAAGGCGACCTAGGTCGCCTTTTCTCTGCTAGTTTTTCAAGTTCTTATCGAAGAATTCTAAAAACGCTTTCAATGTTTTAATTCTATATGGCTGGTGCGATAAGTAATGGTCGCCATCTTCGAGCTCAATATAAGTAACATCTTTGCCTTCGTCTTTAAGTTCATCATCCATTTCACGGCTATGATAAACAGGCACCACATTATCATCAGAGCCATGAACCAATAGCACCGGACGATTAATTTGCTTTGCAAAATTAACAGGCGACACTTTTTCTAGTTTGTCGCCATCAGTCCCAAACTGCTTACGCACAATTTCTTTATTAGTGAAATAACGCGCTTTACTAACAATACGCTCAAGATCAGTAACTCCAGCAAAGCTTGCTGCACATTTGAATGTTTCTGGGTGCTTAACCACCGCCATCAATGCGGCATAACCACCATAACTTGCCCCACCAATACAGATTTTATCTTCATTAGCGATACCTTCTTCAACAAGCCAATTCGCCGCATCTTGCAAATCATCTTGCATTTCTTTACCAAAACCTTGAACTGCAGCCATCTCAAATTCATGCCCATAGCCACTTGAACCACGAAAGTTTGGTTGTAGTACTGCATAACCATTATAAGCAAGTAACGCAGTCCAATAGTCAAAACCAGCGTAATCACGAGCCATAGGCCCACCATGCGGGAACACAATTGTTGGTAATTTATCACCTTCTTTGTAGCCCACAGGCAAAGTTAAATACCCTTCAATAGTTAAGCCATCACGGGCTTTATAACTGATTTTCTTTTTACCGCTGTAAACTGTGTCATCAATATCTGGAAATGCCGAGGCAAATGCAGTTAATTCGTTAGAATCTCGGTCACCCAACATATAGGTACCAGGGATTTGATCACCTGAAACGTAAACCACGTATTGACGCTGTTCTTTACTGGTATCAATAATATCAATATCAAACTTATCTGCTGGCAATACAGCGCGTAAGCCATTATAAAGGTTGTTTAAATCTTCATCCCAGTAACGGATCCCCTCATCTAATTGAGAGTGCGTAAACCCTGCTACTTCACCAGTAAGTGAAGAATAAAAAATATGACCGTCGAAGTCATAATTATCATCGCTGAACACTAACTCTTTCTTCATGGTCGTTAGGTCCATTTTATAAAGCGCATCATAGCCATCTTTAAGAGCTTTGAAATAAAGAATATTAGGGTCTTTATCGAAGCCCAAAACAGTCACTACATCAGGGCTAAATGCTTTATATTTGAATAACGTATTACGGTTATCTCGATCTTCGTCATAAAGAATATATTCAAATTCGTCTTCATCCATTTTAAGGGCAATACGCACATTACCTTGGCGGTCTGCTGTCCAATCAATAACTTTACTGCGTGAGCGCTGAATTTTTTTCTTACGAAGTGTACTTAAATCAAGTTCATACACGCCAGGGGCATTGGCAACATCAAAGTCACCTTGAACTAAAATTTTATCTTTTTTATCGGGTAAAAAGCTGATGACCTGATCACCAAATTGCGGTTGGCGTTCATCACGATTAAAGTTAGGCTTTATAGCCAGTTTCGCCTTTCCATCACCACCAATTTTATATGCATATAAACGCGTAGAGGTATATTTAGGGCCGCCAAATTGGCGTTGAATATAGCGGGCACCTAAAAGTAGTACCTCATCATTTGCCCATTCATACCAATCGAAGAAAATAGTGTGATTATCTGAACGAATAATAGAATCAGCTTCTTTCGTTTTACGGTTATAAACCATTAAAACCAGCTCACCATTTACATTTCGAATAAACGATAAATTTTTACCATTTGGCGAAAATTTTACTTGGCTAAAAGCGCGTAAAGAGGCAAAAGATTCTACAGGGAGTTGTGTGTTTTCAGCAGCACGGGGCATTAAGCTGAGCACTGCAAAAAATGTAAGCAGTAAGTACTTCATAGTAAAGTCCATTTTTATTGTTCCTACAATAATAACATTAAATTACAAAAGATGACCAGCGGGCATATTTAGGCACAGTTTCATTCGTTTAAAACGAATAAACCACTCGATTAATAGCATTATTAATTTATTTATTGCTAATTATAATGACTGCACAACTTCAGTTTTCTTAGGTGACATGATGAAAAAAGTACTTGTGTTAAATTCATCTTTAAATGGTGAACAAGGTAATTCAACCAAGCTTAGCCAACAATTTGTTGAGCAGCTTGCTAACAACCAACAAATTTCAGTAACAACTCGCGATTTAAGCGACAATGCGATTGCCCACTTAACGCAGACAGAAATGGCTGCTTGGATGACTGATGCAAATGAACGTAGCGATGAGCAAAAAGCCCTTGCTGCAATTTCTGACGATTTAATCGCTGAACTTAACGATAACGAACTTATCGTTATTGGTATGCCAATGTATAACTTTGGTATTCCATCAACATTTAAAGCTTGGATTGATCGTATTGCCCGTGCTGGTATTACATTTAAATACACTGAGCAAGGACCTGTGGGTTTAATTACGGACAAGAAAGTCGTAGTACTTGCAGCGCGTGGTGGTATCTATCAAGGCACCGACATGGATACACAAACTAAATACTTAAAAGATGTACTTGGTTTTGTGGGTATGACAGATGTTAACTTTATTTATGCTGAAGGCTTAGCGATGCCGGGCGCAGAGGAAAGCTTAGAAACGGCGGCAAATGAGATTAAATCTTTCGCTGCTTCAATCTAAAACGCCAATACCTTAAAGCTAAGCAATAAAGCGGTCATCATGACCGCTTTATTATTATCTGTACTCAACTCTTAGTAATCTAAAACGCTTTATAACCCGTATTGCTGCTCAGAAGTTAAAAGTAGCAATAGTCATGAGTAATTTAAAAAAACAAGCAATTAATATAGTGTGGTTCAAGCGTGATTTAAGGTTTTCTGATCACACACCTCTTGCCAAAGCAGTACAATCTGATCTCCCTTGCTTGTTAGTTTATAACTTCGAGCCTTTGCTGATTGAAGACCCTCATTACAGCTTAAGACATTGGCGCTTTGTTTATCAGTCATTAGTCGATATGAATAAACAACTTAAAAAGTATCAGACTCAAGTTGCTATTTATAATCAAGAAATGATCAGTTTATTTAAAACACTTAATGATGAATTTGAAATAAAGACCGTATACAGTCATCAAGAAATTGGCCTACTAAACACCTACAACAGAGACAAAGATGTTAGGCATTGGCTTGAAAAAAGAGCAATTACATGGAATGAAACACCTCTGGACGGTGTAATTAGAGCTCGTCCCAAACAATGTGACTGGCAAGATCACTGGCACACAGTGATGAATGAATCCCTTGATAACCCTGACTGGCTCAAGTTTAAAGCAATACTACCTAAAAAATATCAAATACCGAACTACATAAATAAATTAGTATCCCATGATAAATATTTTCAATATGGCGGACCTCATGCTGCTAGAGCTACCCTGAGGAGTTTTATCGAAAGTCGTGCTGCAGGTTATCAAAAAGGAATTTCCAGCCCATCACAAAGTAGGTATGCATGCTCTAGGCTCTCTCCTTATTTAGCATGGGGAAATTTAAGTCTGAGACAAGTTTATCAGACATTAAAGTATTACCTCCCCAAGCAACCAAGAAGCTGGCGTCGTTCATTACATGCTTTTGAGTCTAGGCTTCATTGGCATTGTCATTTTATGCAAAAGTTCGAAACTCAATGCAGTATGGAGTTTGCACCGCAAAATGCAGGCTACCTGCGTTACCCTTATCGCGATGATGAACTCGTTGCAGAGCACTTAAAGCGCTTTGAGCAAGGTCAAACAGGTATTCCTATTATTGATGCTTGCATGCGCTGTCTAGCAGCAACGGGTTACATTAACTTTCGAATGCGCGCTATGTTAGTGAGTTTTATGACCCATCATATGAATATCCATTGGCAATCAGTCAGCTTTATTTTATCGCGTTATTTTTTAGATTTTGAGCCGGGTATTCACTACCCACAAATCCAAATGCAAGCATCGGTCACAGGAACTAACACTATTCGTTTATATAACCCAATTAAGCAATCAAAAGACAAAGATCCTGATGGCTTTTTTATTAAAACCTGGTGCCCTGAGCTTAAAGAATTACCCATAGAGGATCTCCACCAGCCATGGCAACAGCCACCAATGGAAGCCGTGTTTAATAATTTTAAACTCGGCGAGGACTACCCAGAGCCCATGGTCGATATAGAACGCGCTGCCAAGGATGCTCGTGAGCGATTATGGTCATTTCGAGAGCGTGATGATGTGAAGCGTGGCACAAAAGCCGTACTACGCCAGCATGTTACAAGCCTTAAAAGGCAACAGCATGGTTCATAAAAAGCTTAATTTACCAAGCAAAACTTGCCCAGTTTGTGACAGGCCATTTATATGGCGTAAAAAGTGGCAGCGTGACTGGGAGCATGTTAAATACTGCTCTGAGCGTTGCAAGCGCGAAGCGAAAAGAAATATTGGCGTTTAAGTTGCACTTATATCGTTAACTCACAGTTTTCGGCACAAAACCCTGAAAGCCTTTCACGGTAGCCGAAAAAATTTACAAAGGAGATGACAATGACGATTAAAAAATCTGCATATACGAGTTGGTCTGGTGATATTAAATCTGGCAAAGGCTATATTTCTAGTCAAAGCGGTGCGCTTGATAAACAGCCATTTGGTTTTAATACTCGCTTTGAAGATAAGCCAGGTACTAACCCTGAAGAACTGGTTGCAGCGGCACACAGTAGCTGTTTTAGCATGGCGCTATCGCTGGCATTAACAGAAGCAGGCTTTGTCGCTGACGACATAACTACCAAAGCAACAGTGAGCCTTGATGAAGTTGATGACGGCTTCGAAGTGAGCCACATTGCACTTGATGTCAGCGCGAAAATAACTGAAATTTCGACCGAAAAGTTTGAGCAACTTTGCGAGCAAACCAAGCAGGGCTGCCCTATTTCTAAACTGATGAATGCCGAAATATCACTCACCACAAAGCTTAATTAATCACACTTGGCCAAGCGTTGCTTGGCCTTTTCATACCAATATGCTTAATTAAGTATTATGGCGATTAGGTATGCGACTCTTACAAACCCACAACACTTTATTACAATGTAAATACCAGCTTGTTGTATTATCTTTATGAAGCAAAACCAAATACAACAAGGATATGTATGTTTAAACAACTAGCCCCTATTGCTCTTGCAACACTTGCTTATTCAAGCTGCTCAATCGCAACAGAACAACAAGTAAATAAACAATGGTTCAATAGTATCGACTATACGCACATCGAGAATAAAAGATATAGTTTTAATGCTTACCAATTAGTGAGCCATTACTACTTTGAGGAGCAGCAGAGCTCGGGTGTGCTCGATGATTATGGCTACCTAGATACAGATTCAAACATCCGAGTGAATTACTTTAATAGCGATTACACTGATTATCTTGGCATGTTTGGTGAAGGTTATTATAAAAATTGGTTTGTTACAGGTGAAATTTACGATGTTGATGATACTGATGACTATACCTTAGGAATAGGCTACTTATTTATTGATGCCTTAAAAGTCTCTGTAAATAGGGATGTGCGTGAATATGGTGATGATTATTTTCGCTTAAAAGCCCAGTATAACCTCCAAATCAACGATAAGGATTACCTTGGTTTTAGCGCAGAAACAGATGATGAACTCGACGTTTGGAATGTCTCTGCCAGATACTTTAATCATTTAAGCGGCAGCCATTACATTACCGTCGATGTTGGCCACCAAGACAGCCTTTATGAATCAGCAAGCAATGCCATGATCAGCTACTACTTCGGCGATCACTATGCCATAGGTGCAGGGTTGGATGACTCTGAACTCGTTTTACAAGGTAAGTACTTTATTAACGATCGCTATTATTTAACCGCGAATTACACTGAAAGCGGCTCTGCTGAACTTTATAACCTTAAGTTTGTTGCCCAGTTTTAAACTGGAATGAGTCACCAGTTTAAAACAAAAACGCCACTTTAAAAGTGGCGTTTATTAGTATGTAGAATTACATATTACCTAGCTTCATCATCATTGCAGTGTACATTTTTAAGTTCAGTGCTAACTGCTCTTCAGTAATAAACTCATGCTCTGAGTGGCCTGTGTACTTTTTACCTGGCATTGATGGACCGAATGACACCGCATTATCAAATAGCTTAGCATTTGTGCCACCACCGATTGATACAAAGCCCGCGTCTTTATCGCCGGTAAAGTGCTTAAAGATATCGAGTAGCGCTTCTGCATGAGGCGCACCATCTAACAGCATTGGCGTACCAATTACCACTTTAGTGTCTTTTAACGTGACATTATTCGTGGTTTGCCAAGCACTAAGCGCTTCATTAATTTGCTGCCTAAGCACGGTTTCTTGTTTACCCACTGGACGACGCATATTAATCGACAGTTTAATGTCGTTACCGTCGCGGCTTAATAAAGTTGGCGAAACGGTCATCGGACCCATAAAGTCATGCTTGTAACCGATTTCACCGAATTGCGCGCCATATAAATCAAGACCAATTAGCTGATTGATAAACTCAATTGCTTGACCATCGCTATTGTTCTCAAGATCGATGCCTTTGAAGATTTCAGCAAGGTGAGCAATCGCATTTTCACCCGCTTCTGGCTCCGATGAATGCGCAGAAATCCCCTTCACTTTCACTAACAAACCATTTGCTTGCTCAGTCATCGCCACTTTGACGTTTTTAAGCTTAGCGACATTATCATGTAATTTAGCCACAGTCGCCGCATCAGCGTTATGCACTAACACACTGGCATCTTCAGGGATTTGGCTAACAAAGGCGCCGCCTTTTAAGTCACTGACATATAAACCTGTTTGTGCTGAGGTTGCTGAGAAAGTCGGCGCAATTAAGCTCCAGCCTTTTTCTGCAACAACCACAGGGTATGAAGCATCAATAGTGACAGCATATTTAGGTTGCTGATAGGTTTTCATGAACTCTTCGAGTGGTGCCCAATCTGATTCTTCAGCAAGGTAAACCATTAATTCAATACGGTTATTTAAAGTAATGCCGTTGTCTTTAATCGCCTTCATTGCATGCAATGCAGTCGCAATAGCACCTTTGTCATCTTCTGTCCCACGGGCTATTAGCTTTCCTGGCTCAGAGGTTTTATCCATTTTAAATGGACTTTGCTGCCATTTACTGGCATCTGCTGGCTGCACATCACCATGGGTTACTATGGTTACTTTGTCAGCTTGGTTACCCATGCCAATTAATACTGTGTAGCCTAAATCTTGGTAATCAAAACCAAACTGCGCCGCTTTCATTTTTAAGAACGACTTAAAGCCAATGAAATCAGGGTTATCAGGAGTCGCTAGACCTTCTTTATTCACTGTTGGGTACGAAACTAAATTCTCTAAGGTATGAATTTGCGCTTGTTGATATTGCTCTACCGCGTAGTTAGCCAGCTTTTCACTTTGCTCAGACACAGCTGCCTGACTAGAGAAAGCACTTAATAAAAATGCAGCAAGTAATGAATGTTTCAAGATAAGCTCCAGAGTTTAAGAAGGTTTTTAGAAAGTCGCCTTGATTGTAACGCTTATAACGCCGACATAACATCTCTAATTCAAGCAAAATAGATCGCTTAAAAATACCAACAAGGTACAATAGCCACTCACCCTATTAATTCGTTTGTTAGACTCATGAACCGCAGAAAAAAGATCTTCACTAAACTTAAGCAAAAAGATAAGCGCGCCAATGCAAAATTGCATAAAAGCAATAAACCGTCATATATCTCCAAAGCAGAACGCGAAAAATTAGCACAGCAAGAAACTGAGCAGGAAAGTTAAAATACCTAGCGGTCAGCGGTAAAATTGTAGGCGCGATTTTACATCGCGCAACACGCGAAATAAACTTCACGCTTCTTCAAGACATTTATTTGCACAAAGAGGTTAAGAGGCGCTGCGCTTTAGAGAAAATAACAAGTAATCAATTGTTTCCCCTCATTATCTTCTCATTCACTTCTCTTTGTGCAATTTGTTTTAACGCGAAATAAATTTCACGCCTACATCAAAGATACTTATTGCACAAAGAGATTAAGAGGCGCTTCGCGCTACACAAAGAAACACTAAACCCCATAAAGAGAATAAGAAGCGCAGCGCTCTAGATAAAAAAGTATTTATTCAATTATCTTACCCTGATTTCTTCAAGGAGCTTCTAACGCTTTCTCTGGCTTCAAAGCACCTGCTACAATTCGTAAATGTTAAGCAAAATGCGCAATTTCAATCAGGTAACGACTTAGGGGCCATGGCAAACTGGCCCCACTTCTGAAAAGCATTAACGAGTAACCATGAAAACGAAGCAACAACAACGCATTGAGCTAGTCTGTGACTATATTAGTCAGCATCTTGATGAACCTTTATCACTGGAGACACTGAGTGAGGTGGCATGTTGCTCGAAATATCATTTTCATCGTTTATTTGTCGCGGGGGTTGGCCTAAGTGTCACCAAATATGCGCAACTTGCGCGCTTAAAGCGGGCCTCATTTCGAATTGCATTTGAGCATCAACTTAAAGTTATTGATATTGCATTAGAAGCGCAATTTGATAGTCCAGAAGCATTTAGCCGTGCTTTTAAGCGCACATTTAAGCAGTCGCCAAGCGAATTCAGAAGCAAACCAAACTGGCCTAATTGGCACTCACAGTTTGAATTTTCATTACCCGATAAAAAGGTTTGCCCTATGAACGTAAACATTGTTGATTTTAAAGCACAGCCTGTGGCGTTACTTACCCACCAAGGCGCTGCAAATACCCTTATGAATACCGCTGCACAATTTATTGAGTGGCGCAAAGAGTCAGGCTTTTCACCCGTTAAAACGAGTAATACTTATGGGATCCCATATAGCGATCCGGCAACGACTGAAGACCATGCATTTCGTTTTGACTTTGCAGGCAGTATCACCTCACCGATTACTGAAAACCCGCAAGGCGTGCGTAATGGTGAAATCCCAGCAGGACGCTGTGCAGTAGTACGTCATAATGGCTCTCATGACACCATTAGCGATACAGTTTACTACTTATACCGTGAATGGCTGGTGCAAAGTGGCGAAGAGGTCCGAGACTTCCCTTGCTTTTTTCATTACCTCAACCTCATCCATGAGGTAGATGAATGTGACCTGCAAACGGATATATATTTGCCGATAAAATGATTGCGAGTTGCGAGTTGCGAGTTGCGAGTTGCGAGTTGCGAGTTGCG
>CESF01138352.1_pt1 | contig 33747 bp, 26 predicted proteins | sample 356331 | NCBI WGS metagenome assembly CESF01 (sample SAMEA2621779, study PRJEB7988) | marine metagenome | biome: marine biome (ENVO:00000447); feature: surface water layer (ENVO:00002042); material: "saline water (ENVO:00002010), including plankton (ENVO:xxxxxxxx)" | depth 5 m
AAATTAGAAGCTGATCGGAAAATAATTGAAGCTAAAGGAACAAGAGATGCTCAAAAAATATTAGCTGAGGGCCTTACGCCAGAAATAATAAAACTGAAGAGTATTGAGGCATTCCGAGAGTTGTCAAAATCAACGAATAGTAAAATCATAGTTACAGATGGTGAAGCTCCTCTTCTTATAGATTAGAATGCATATTTTTAAAATACCATTATTTTTTGGATGACTAATTTCATCACTTTAAAGACGCTAATTGAGCTTTGCAGGTCACTACAGCGGATACACCTATATCATTGTAATTCCTCGTTGTATTTTACTTTTTCATTAGTCTTAATATCCATGACACAAACTTGCAATAAAATTGAGCAGCTATCCAAGACTAAATTCTTTAATCTCAAATTATTTTTATGATTTTTACATAATCTTAGTGCGGTGTTTTAATTTTTATAGAAAAAAATACATTACATATGTTAAGTTTTTGTCGAAACTCATTCGATTCAAGCAAATTATTTTTAAACTATGAAAAAACTGAATACAATACATCATCAAATTCTTGTTCAAAAAATCAAACGGCATATTATGCCCCATGAAAATGTTGCAGAACGCATTGCTCAAATATTAGATATTTAACCTGAAGGAGCATATCGAAGGCTAAAAGGAGATACCCCCTTTTCACTAAAAGAGGCACTATGCATGGTAAGCAAATTAGGTATTTCAATCGATGCACTCGTTAAGAACACTGAACAAATCCATTTTAAAACCTACTTATTATGCACTAACCCCCACCAAATAGAGGACTACTTTAAGGATATTCTTGCTCGTTTCAAGAAATTGGATAAAGTACCAAAAACCAATACAACCAATGTGTGTGAAGACCTCCCCTTTTTTAGGCAATTTGGATACCCAAATTTAACTGCATTTAAGCTGTTTTATTGGCAAGAATCCGTTCTCAGAAACCCGGCATATGATTATAAAAAATACAATCCAAATTAGGTCTCAAAAAATCTTCGAAACCTTGCAAAACAGGTGTATGATGCCTACCTAAAAACTGAATCTACAGAAATCTGGACATTACAAACTATTGTTAAAACCTATCAACAAATCGACTACTATTTGGCCTGTGGCATGTTTAACGATCTAAACTATTTGCAAGCAATTTATCGTGATTTAGAAAAATTATTAATTGATTTAATCGCAGATGCTAAAGCAGGATTTAAACTAACCGCCAATAAAAAAATACATGGTAAATTCACCCTGTATTGGAGTGAATTATCATTGGATAATAATTCTATTTTTTTTGAAGACAAGTAAACCCCGATACCTCGCTTTAGGTTCTTACAGCTTTAACTCCATCCAAACTATTGATCATGCCATGCTCCAAGATTACCAATATTGGCTTAACTCAATTATAAATAAATCAATTAAAATCAGTGGTCAATCTGAAAAAATGAGATTTCAGTTTTACTCAAAAAACCTTCAATTAATGAAGAAATTGACCAATAATCTTTCCCTCACTTAATAGCACTTAGTTAAATATATCTCATCTACATTGACAATTTATCAGTTGATTAGTCATTAAACACTAATTGAAAGTAAAAAAAATGATGTTGATTTGCACCATGCTTTCACCACTTACAGCAATTAGCCCGATCGATGGGAGGTATCACAATAAGGTAAATGAATTAGCTCCTTATTTTTCTGAATACGGATTATTCAAATATCGCGTGTGGATTGAAATAGAATATTTCATTTCATTATCTAAATTGGGATTGAAACCTTTCCCAGAAATATCAAAAGAAAACCAGACTTTTTTGAGAACTATCTATCAAAATTTTAATGAAGAAGATGCTTATCAAATTAAGGAAATTGAGAAAACAACCAATCACGACGTAAAAGCTGTAGAGTATTTCATAAAAAACAAACTCAAAGGAACTTCTCTTGAACCATACAGTGAGTTTGTACACTTTGGTCTGACCAGTCAAGACATTAACAATACTGCTGTTCCTTTTAGTATGCAGTTAGGTATTGATGAGGTTTTGATACCTACTATTAAGAATAGCTTAGAACAAATTGAATCTTTTGCCAACGAATGGAAAAAAGTACCTCTTCTCTCTAGAACCCACGGACAAGCTGCAACACCTACCACTGTAGGTAAAGAGTTTGCTGTTTTTGCAGAACGAATTCGAGTTCAGCTAGAGACACTTATTCATACACCCATAAGTGCCAAATTTGGAGGTGCTACGGGTGCATTCAATGCTCACAGACTGGCTTTCCCAGATGTGAATTGGCCAGAATTCGGTGACCGATTAGTTAATGAATTAGGGTTAGTTAGAAGCTATCCTACAACCCAAATTGACCACTATGATCAATTGGCAGCTGTGTTTGATGCTCTGAGGCGTATTAATATTATCCTTATGGATTTCGCTAAAGATGTTTGGCAATATATCAGTATGGATTTCTTCAAACAAAAAATTGTTGCGGGTGAAATTGGGTCAAGTGCTATGCCACATAAAGTCAATCCGATTGATTTTGAGAATGCTGAGGGAAACCTCGGTATTGCCAATGCATTATTTGATCATTTAAGTAATAAGCTACCCATCAGTAGACTTCAAAGGGATTTGACAGATAGTACAGTATTGAGAAATGTTGGTGTTCCCCTTTCCCACACATTAATTGCTATTAAAAGCTTGAATAAAGGAATGGGAAAACTCATCTTAAATGAAGAGGCTATCCATGCAGATTTAAATAAAAATTGGGCTGTTGTAGCGGAAGCTATTCAAACCATTTTGAGACGTGAAAAAGTGGAAGGTGCATATGAACTCCTAAAAGACCTCACAAGAACCAATGACGGTATCAACGAACATAGTATTGCTTTGTTTGTAGCTAAATTGGACGTTTCTGATGCTGTTAAAATGGAGATAAGCAAAATCACTCCGTTTAACTACCTTGGATATGCTACAGAATAAAAAAACATTAGTGATTGGTGCATCACCTAAAGCAGAAAGGTATAGCTTTAAGGCTACCCAAATGTTGCAAGAATATAATCACGAAGTGGTTCCATTTGGGATTAAAAAAGGAGCCATCGGAATACTTAATATCATGAACCATTGGCCCGAAAAAGAATCATTTGACACAATAACACTTTATGTTAATTCAAAACTACAAGAGCAATACAATGAAAAAATTATAACTCTAAATCCCAAACGAATCATTTTCAATCCAGGAACAGAAAATGAAAAACTAGCCAATATGGCTAAACAAAATAATATTCAAACCATAAATGCATGTACCTTAGTACTTTTGCGATCAAATCAATATTAAGAAATGAAAAATATTCCATTCATTCTATTTGCCCTATTCATCATAAGTTGTACAAAAAGTCAAGAGTCGCTTTTAGCCGAAATTCAAGCTTTTGAAAAATCTGAAAAAACAGGAACTCAAGAAGGACTCGAAGAATTATCTAAACTCCATAAATACTACGGACTAAAATATTCCGACACCAAGGCTAACAGTTATTTGTACGCTGCCGCCCAATATTACTTTTATGAAAATGACACTACAGAGTCAATTGATCTTTTATCCGAATACATTACCCGAGATGATAGTTCCAATCGATATAGAAATGCGGCTATCAATTTAGCCATTATGCATGCTAGAGAACATCAATATGATAAATCTCAAGATTTAATAAATGAAATCTTGGATAAAAATTTGCCTACACCCGCCCAATGGCAAGACATCATTAAACTGTATCAAAATAAAATTTCGGATGCTACCACAATTCTGCAACCTAAAGACTTTGAAAATTTAACTATGGGATACACTGCCGTAGGAAGATTTAGTGATGCAGTTAGAACATTAGATAATGCTATTGTAAAATGGCCAAAATTCGAAAATCGAAATAATCTCATTTATCGTGCAGGATTCATCGCATGGGAGTACCTGCAAGATACTAAATTAGCAGAAAAATATTACACCCAATTTTTGAATGAATATCCGAATAATGAAAAGGCTTCAGAGGTAAAAGAAATTCTGAATTCGGGAATGCTAGAAATGTCTGACGAGGCCATACTTAACACGTTAAAAGGTAAATAATGCCCATAGCACTAATCACAGGAACAACTGCAGGAATTGGAGCTGCATCTGCTAAAATTCTTGCTGAGAATGGGTATGATTTAATCCTAAATGGTCGTCGAAATGATCGTCTCGAAGAGCAAAGCAGACAACTCACAAATCAATATGGTATTCAGACGAAAATCATGCATGTTGATATTCGAGATCATGAGGAGGTAGAAAAATACATTGCTAATTTATCTTCAGAGTGGAATTCGATTGATTTACTTATCAATAATGCGGGATTAGCAGCAGGATTAAGCAGCATTGAATCTGGAAGTATTGATCACTGGAATCGAATGATTGATACCAATATAAAAGGTCTTTTGCATGTAACAAAATACGTAACTCCTTTACTCAAAAATACAAAAGGACATATCGTCAATATTGGTTCTATTGCAGGTAAAGAAGTTTATCCAAATGGAAACGTATATTGTGGTACAAAGCACATGGTGGATGCACTAAATAAGGCTATGCGAAGAGAATTAGCAGAATTTGGAGTTCGTGTTACAAGCATTAATCCAGGTGCTGTGGAAACTGAATTTTCCGTGGTGAGACTTGATGGAAATTTTGAGAAAGCTAAAAAAGTCTATAACGGTTTTGAAAATCTAGTAGCTCAAGATATCGCTGATGCAATTTGGTTTGCAGTGAGCCGTCCTAAGCATGTTAACATCAATGAACTAATCATCATGCCATCAGCACAACCCGCTGCTGGCGAAGTAATTCGAAACAAAGGACTTTAAATTAATAACCAGAAGCTCCAGCTAGACGAGTGTCCCTAGAATGAATACTCATGACAGGAAATGTACTGCTATTGACTAACTGTTGTGCATAGGTTCCCATGAATAAACCAGCACTTTCAGTTTCCGTCATGATAAGCATCAATCCTGCATTTACCTCCTCACCGTAACTAATACACGATTCTGCTACGTTAGCTCCATACTTTTCTTCTTTAGTACATTTTATACCTCTCTCAGACAAATAATTTATCGTTTGATTAACATATGAACGAACATGTTTTTGGGTTTCTGAAGAGTTACTTTTTGATATGCCTAATACATGAACAGTCGAATCAAAGGCTTTTGCTAATTTAATACAATAAGGTACTTTCTGACGTGTCGTATTGGAGTCTAATAATGGAAGAAGTATATGATTTAATTCAGGGGAAGATGACTTTTCAGGCACACTAATAACGGGGCAAGTAGAACTACTTATCACCTTAAATGCATTACCTCCCATCCACAGGGGTTTCCAACCACTGGTTCCATGAGTTCCAATAAGAATCAAGCTATAATTATGCTGTTGCTCTAACTTTATCACTTCATCATAAACAGCACCAGATCGTTCAAAAATCTCAATTTTCAGATGCTTGTTTTGCGAAAAATCTTCTAAGTAAGACTTATTTTTTTCTTGATTTATATCCTCTTCTGAAACAACAAGTGCTGTTATTTCGGAATCAAATTTTTTAGCCACTCCATAGGCACTTTGAAGAGCTGATTTTGAAGAATCACTTCCATCAAATGCTATTAAAATTTTCTTAAATGCTGTATCCATAATAATCCGTTTTAATTGTTTTTGGTGCAATAAATTTAATCCAAAAAAAAGAGAAAATCAAGTTGAGTGGGATTTACAGACAATAATAAATCAGATTTTTGATTTAAAAACACACAACTAAATACTAGTTGAAACGGAAATCCAAGCCCAAAGAATTCAGTTTCTTTTTAGTAATCTCATCCATTTGAATTTTGTACCTTTGGGATGTAGCTGATACACTTTTTTTACCATTTATAATTTTAAAGGCCAGTTTCACCTTGCCTCGTTCGTCAATCAAATCAAATATAGACTCCATGATTGTTTCATTAACATCATCCGCTTTAATTTCAAGGGTAACTTTCTTTAATTGGTGATCTACGGTATCTTCTAAAAAAGTCATTTGAAATAAATTTAAATCTAACTTTTCAGGATCACGGTAGCTTTTCTCTCCTTTTGCCGTAATAAATATTTGAGCATTTAATTCAATCCACGGTTTAAATTGCGTATACTTTTCTCCAAATAGAGCAAACTCACGTGTTCCACTAAAATCCTCTAGTGTGAAAATACAAAATGGTTTACCATTTTTACTAACCGAATCTCTAACTGTCGTAATCAACCCAGCAAGCTTTATTTCTGACCCTTCAAGTTTTAAATTTTGTTCTTCTAAATTGAGGATCGTATGTGTGGTAAAATGATCTATCTCAAACTTGTAGTTATTTAATGGATGACCAGAAATATAAATTCCAACAAGCTCCTTTTCAAGTTGGAGTTTCTCCATAAGAGACCATGGCTCTATGGTTGGCAATACTGGCTCAGATATTTCTAATGAGCCCGCACCTCCAAACAGTGATGCTTGATTACTTAGTGCATCACTTTGAACCTGATTTCCAAATTTTACTGCCAAATCTACACCTTTACCCTGCCCTTTATCAACTACGTATGCTGACCTGTTTACTCCAAACTCATCGAAAGCACCTGCAATGGCCAAATTTTCTAGCGATTTCTTATTGACCACACGCTGATTGACGCGTTTACAAATACCAAAAATACTTTTGTACACTCCATTTTTATTTCGTTCTCTAATAATCTCCCCTGCAGCAGTATCTCCAACTCCCTTGATAGCTGCTAATCCAAATCGTATTGCTCCATCTTTGTTAACACTAAACTTTCGTTCACTCTCATTGGCACTCGGTCCCAAAATCTCGATACCCATCCACTTACATTCATCCATAAAAAAGCTCACCTTCTTTATATCATTCATGTTATGAGTGAGTACTGAAGCCATAAATTCTGCAGGATAATGAGCTTTAAGATATCCGGTGTGAAATGCTAAATATGCATAACATGTACTATGACTTTTATTAAATGCGTATGAGGCAAAAGCCTCCCAATCCGTCCAAACCTTTTTGAGTATTGTCTCATTATGACCTCGCTCAGTCCCTTGTGAAATAAATAAATCAAAGAGCTTGTTCATCTCTTCAATTTTCTTCTTTCCCATCGCCTTTCTTAGGCTATCTGCCTGTCCCTTAGTAAAACCAGCAAGTTTTTGGGAAAGAAGCATTACTTGCTCCTGATATACTGTAATCCCGTAGGTGTCTGCAAGATATTCCTGCATATCATCTAGATCATAATTAATAGCTTCACGACCATGTTTACGTGCAATAAAGTTTTTTATATACTCCATTGGTCCTGGTCGATAAAGAGCATTCATAGCTATTAAATCCTCAAATTTGTCGGGCTTCAACATCTTGAGATTTTTTTGCATACCTGGACTTTCAAACTGAAAAATACCGTTGGTATTTCCCTTTGAAAATAGTTCTAATGTCTTTTTATCGTCTAATGGAATCTCGTCAGGAATTATGGTAACTCCACGTTTATTTTTGATGATTTCCACTGAATCTTTTATGATTGTCAGTGTTTTGAGGCCTAAGAAATCCATTTTTAGTAGACCAGCTGACTCGACAACACTATTATCAAATTGAGTAACTAATAAGTCCGAATCTTTGGCTGTTGTTACAGGTACATACTTTGTAATATCATCTGGCGTAATAATTACACCACAAGCATGAATACCAGTATTTCTAACCGATCCTTCTAAGCGTTTAGCGGTTCTGATCATTTGCCCTATAGAGTCATCATTTTCTGAAAGTTTTCTGAAATCTTCAGCAGCTTTAACTTGCTCTGAGTTCATATCTCCTTTTAGTTTTTTGTCAATCCCTTGCTCATCCAAAACCTTCTTTAAATTAGCACTAAGATGAGCTGGAAAAGTTTTCGTAACCCTATCTACTTCTCCAAGTGGAACATCCATCACTCGGCCGACATCTCTAAGTGATGAACGAGCAGCCATACTACCATATGTAATAATTTGAGCTACTTGGTTTTTTCCATATTTATCTACTACATAATCGATTACTTTTTGTCTTCCTTCATCATCAAAATCAATATCAATATCAGGTAATGATACGCGTTCTGGGTTAAGGAATCTCTCAAATAGTAAGTCATAAGCAATTGGGTCAACATTGGTTATCCCAAGGCAATAGGCAACAGCACTTCCTGCCGCTGAACCCCTTCCGGGGCCAACTGATACACCCATATTTCGAGCAACACTTGTGAAATCTTGAACAATCAAAAAATAACCTGGATAACCTGATTCTTTAATTACTGAAAGTTCAAATAATAATCGCTCTTCAATATCTGATGTCATGCTAGGATATCTGCGTTTTGCACCCTCAAAAGTGAGGTGCTTTAAATAATCATCCTGACTTTTAAATTCAGGTGGCATAACAAAATTAGGCAGCAAAACATCTCGAGTTAATTGAGGAGTTTCTATACTATCAACAACAATATTTGTATTATCTAGTGCTTCTGGAATATCTGCAAAGAGTATACCCATTTCTTCTTGAGTCTTGAAAAAGAACTCGTTATTTGGAAATGCAAAACGCATTCCTTTTCCATATCCTTTTGGGTCTGTAATTCTGGAACCAGTATTCACACACAGAAGAATATCATGTGGCAATGCGTCATCCTCTTCCATATAGTGAGAATCATTTGTAGCAATAATTTTCAGGTCATATTTTTTAGCAAAACTTATAAGTACCTGATTTACGTCTTCCTGACTCATCCCTGTACCATCAATATTCTGAATACCGTGACGTTGTAGCTCTATGTAAAAATCCTCGCCAAAAATATCAATGTACTCCTTAAGGATAATTTCAGCCTCCTCTTCACCTTTGAATAAAATTGCCTGAGGTATCTCTGCACCAATACAACAAGAGGTAGCTATTAAACCCTCACTATGTCTTTTAAGGACAGCTTTGTCTATTCTTGGAAATTTACCATACAAACCTTCCATAAAACCAATGGAACACAATAGAGATAAATTTTCGTACCCTTTCTGATTCTTAGCCAAAATGAGTTGATGAAACCTTTTATCTTTTGTATCACCCACAAAAGACCTTCGGGTCCTATCCTCAACCATATAGAATTCACATCCTAAAATCGGCTTCACTCCGTGTTTTAGACCTGAATTGACAAATTTGAATGCCCCAAACATGTTTCCATGATCGGTTAGAGCAACTGCTCTCATTCCATCAGCTTTTGCCTTAGCAAACATATCGTCAATTGGTGAAGCCCCATCAAGTAAAGAAAACTGACTATGGCAATGTAAATGAGAGAATGAAGGCATTGTTTATTCTATTTTATACAAGTATAGTTTAAATAAGATGTAATCATTTAAGATTTTATTTGACAGCATAGATATATCAGCTGGATAGTTTTATTATTGTTTTGATTTTTAGCAATTTGAAGAAAATATTACAATACCTCAACAAATTTTACACAGACCATTTTAGTTGGAAAGAACTCATTATTGCTATACTTTTTGTTGTTGGATTTTGCTTTTTAAAATACTACAAATACATACCCTATTACAACAATGACATATCGTTGCTAACAAGTTGGTGGTATAAGGCATATCATCAAAATCTTAAATTACCTTTTCATTTTGTGCTTTATCTAACACCATTATTAATTGGATATTTTATTCATAGCTTTATTCATAACTATTGGGAATTCTGGAGGAATCCGCGATTTATTGTATTGTTAATAGTTGGAGTCCTTATATTTTCTTTTAGAAGTTCTATTTCATTCTTTATTAGTGATTGGTTAAATCAACATTCTAATTATCCTCATACAGATTGGCTAAATAAAATTATAGGGACCATAGCCCGTGGTCTATTTGTGTTTATGGTTTTGTTTATTTATTGGATCTTTACGGATAAAAATAATCAACCATTCTATGGATTTACTTCTAAAGATTTTGATTTTAAGCCATACCTAGTTATGCTCGCTTGTATGGTTCCACTCATAGCTGCAGCAAGTACTCAAACTGATTTTCTAACCTCTTATCCTCGAGTACAAAGACTTCAATCTATCGATATAACTATCCCTAGTCATTGGAAGTTTTACGCTATTTATGAATTTTTATACGGACTAGACTTCTTCACTATCGAATTTTTTTTTAGAGGTTTTATGATTCTAGCATTCATTGGAATTGTAGGGCCAAAAGCGATAATCCCTGTCGCTTACATGTATGTTGTGATTCATTGGAATAAGCCTATGGGTGAATTGATAAGTTCTTTCTTTGGTGGTAGCTTATTGGGGATTATATCTTACTACAGTAAATCCATATGGGGCGGAATCATTGTGCATGTTGGTATTGCGTGGATGATGGAAATAGGTGCATTCATTAGTAAATATTTTTTTCATGAATGAATTTTTAGCATCCGATATCCAATTTTTAAAAGGCGTAGGATCTACACGTGCTGAAGTTTTACAAAAAGAACTAGGGATTTTCTGCTTTAATGATCTTTTAAACTATTTTCCATTCAGGTATGTTGATCGCTCTAAGTTTTTTAAAATATCTGAAATTGATTCGGACTCAAGCTACATTCAATTAAAAGGGAAAGTCAAATATATTGAAGAAGTTGGAGCCACTAAAAAAAAACGACTAGTTGCTATATTTTCAGATGGCAATCAAGAAGTTGAGCTAGTTTGGTTTAAAGGAATTAACTGGATAAAGAGATCTATTAAGATTAATGAAGAGATTATAATTTTTGGCAAACCAAATCACTATAAAGGTAGTATCAATTTTAGTCATCCCGAGCTTGACACGGTTGAGAATCGATTGAAATCTGCACCACTTGAAGCGGTATATCATACCACAGAAATGATGAAGAATAGGCGTATCGAAACTAAAATTATTCGACAAATCTCTCAAAATATTGTAAATCATGAACGATTTGCAATACCAGAAATATTTACTGATAAATTTTGTGAAAAATATAAACTCATACCCCGACACAAAGCATTCAAATATATCCATCAACCTCCAAGTCAACGTCATATAGAGGCAGCACAATACCGGTTCAAGTTTGAAGAGTTATTTTTTTTACAATTTCCTTTCATACGAAAAAAAATCAACCGTAAAGAAGTTCATCACGGTATTACATTTATAAATCAAGAAAATTTATACACCCAATTTATTAATGAATATCTAATATTTGATTTAACTAATGCTCAAAAAAGGGTATTAACCGAAATTTCGTCTGACTTGTATTCTGGCAAACAAATGAATAGGCTATTACAGGGTGATGTTGGAAGTGGAAAAACCATTGTTGCTTTTTTAACCGTATTACGAGCAATTGACAATAACTATCAAGCAAGTTTAATGGCACCAACTGAAATACTTGCTATTCAGCACTATATAGGTCTTAAAGAATTAGCCGACAAAATCAATATCCGGATAGGACTTTTAACAGGTTCAACTACTAAAAAAGAACGGATAGAACTTCATGAGAAATTACAAACCGGTGAGATTAAACTTCTAATAGGCACCCATGCCTTGATAGAAGACGCTGTTTTATTTAAGAAATTAGGGCTGGTCATAATTGATGAGCAACATCGATTCGGTGTTGCACAACGAGCCAAACTTCAAAGCAAAGGAATTCAAAACCCACACGTTTTAGTAATGACTGCTACCCCAATACCTAGAACTCTAGCTATGAGTATGTATGGAGACTTAGATTATAGCGTCATTGATGAAATGCCTGCAGGTCGTAAGCAGATTAAAACAGCACATAGATTTGGATTTGCACGTCAAAAAGTACACGACTTCGTAAGAGAACAAGTTATCAAAGGTCGACAAGTATATATTGTTTATCCATTGATTGAAGAATCTGAAAAATTAAATTACAGAGATCTAAACAATGGTTACGACGAACTGCTTTTAACCTTTCCAAGACCAAAATATCAAGTTGAAATGCTTCATGGTAAAATGAAACCAAGCGATAAAGAAGCAAAAATGAGAGATTTTGCAGAGGGTAAAATAAATATTTTAGTCAGCACCACCGTAATAGAAGTAGGAATAAATGTCCCAAATGCAACGATTATGATCATTGAAAGTGCTGAAAAATTCGGCTTATCTCAACTTCATCAACTTCGTGGAAGGGTAGGTAGAGGTAGTGAACAGAGTTATTGTATATTGCTAAGTAGTAAAAAATTAAGCAGTAATGCAAAGACAAGGCTTCAAGCCATGGTTCAAACATCCAGTGGATTTGAGTTAAGTGAAATTGATATGCAGCTTCGTGGTTTTGGTGATATAGCTGGGACTAGACAAAGCGGTCTCGACCAACTAAAACTAGCCTCATTAAATACAGATTCAGGCATAGCAGACGAGGCCCGAAATGCTATAGTAGAGATTCTAAGTGAAGACCCTCAGTTGATAGATCATCAAAGTCTTTATCTTTATATGAAAGACAAGCAAGGGTATACTGATTGGGAAAACATTGCTTAAGAGCTATTCAATTAAACTTTTCAATTTTTGATAATTACTAGCAACATTCTGCTTATGAGTTTCTTCTGCATACATAAATAATCTTGATTTATTGCTCAATGATTTAAGCGTTACAAAAGTTGATACCCTTGTATGTAAACTATCCAAAGACTTGAATTCAATACGCTCATCCCATTCAAAAAAATCTTTAATTACACCATGAGTTGAATAGCTTTTATTAGGTTGAAATGACAAAATGACCTTATCCATTATCATGGAATTTTCTCCTTGATAATAAATTTGAAATTGTTTTCCAATAGTAGAATTAGTATTGTCTTCTATATGGACCGAATCAATACCCTCAACCCATTGGGGAAGAGAAGATGGGTCTGTCATTAAAGAAAAAACTGAATCAACCGGAACATTAAAATCTTCATTAACTTGAAAAGTTAATTCCTTTGGTGCCATAAATACTAGTCCATAGTATGCTGCTGCGATGAATGTGATAAAAACACCCGTGTATTTTAGTGATTTCATTAAAAAATAATCAATGAATTAGCCTAGCCACATATTTACCCAGGACATCCAGTTCAATATTCACTTTCTCACCAACCTTTAATGCGTGGAAATTTGTATGATTATAGGTATACGGAATAATAGCTACACCAAACTGCCTTTTATTGACACCGGTAACCGTCAAACTGGTTCCATTAATAGTGATGGAACCTTTATGAATGATAAGCTTTTCAGGAGAATGATCATGGATGTTTGTAAAATGCTCATCCAATTGGAATTGATATTCCCAACTACCACCCTTGTCCTGAATTTCGACTACTGATGCCAGGCCATCAACATGTCCTTGAACTATATGACCATCTAGACGATCATTCATACGAATACATCGTTCGAAATTAACTTTATCCCCTGTGTTCAAATCTCCAAGATTAGTCAATTTTAAAGTTTCTTCTATTGCGGTTACTTTGTAGGTATTTCCTTTAATAGAAACAACTGTTAAGCATACTCCGTTGTGAGCAATACTTTGGTCTATCTTTAATTCTTGTGTATATTCACTCTCAAATGTAAAATGAATGTTTGTTCCGTCTTTTTCTATGTCAAGAACTACTGCGATAGACTCTATGATACCACTAAACATGGATCAACTATTTACACTTCCATCCAAAAATTCACGATTCATTCGAGCAATATTAGTAAGTGATATTCCTTTAGGACACTCTACCTCACATGCTCCAGTATTCGTACAATTACCAAAACCCTCTGAATCCATTTGAGCCACCATATTTTGAGCTCTTTCTTTTGCTTCTACTTTCCCTTGAGGGAGAAGAGCATACTGAGAAATTTTAGCTCCAACAAATAACATTGCACTACTATTTTTACATGTAGCAACACATGCACCGCAACCAATACACGTAGCTGCATCCATGGCGAGATCCGCATTTTCTTTTGGTATGGGTGTGGCATTAGCATCTTGTGTATTCCCACTTGTATTCACTGAGATGTAACCTCCGGAATGCTGTATTCTATCGAATGCACTTCGATCGATAACTAAATCCTTTAAAACAGGAAAAGCATTTGCTCTAAATGGTTCAATGAATATTGTGTCCCCATCATTAAAGCTTCTCATGTGCAATTGGCATGTTGTTGTACCTTTAACAGGACCATGAGCTTCTCCATTAATGAACATGGAACAACTCCCACAGATTCCCTCTCTACAATCGTGATCAAATGCAACAGGACGTTCACCATTGTCAATGAGTTGTTGATTTAAAACATCCATCATTTCAAGAAAGGACATATGTTCAGATATCCCTCCTAGTTGATAATCAACCATCTTTCCTTTTTCTTGGGGACTATCTTGTCTCCATACTTTAAGATTCAAATTCATGTCTTTCATGGTTACTTATATGATCTTTGTTTTAGTTCAATATCGTTAAATTGTAATTCCTCTTTGTGAAGTAATGCCTCGCTTGGAACACCTGTATGTTGCCAAGCTGAAACAAATGCATAGTTCTTGTCATCTCGAAGTGCTTCTCCTTTTTGCTCTCCACTCTTCTCTACATATTCTTCTCTAAAATGTCCACCACAACTTTCGTTTCTTTCAAGAGCATCTTTGGCAAATAGCTCTCCTAGCTCTAAAAAGTCAGCAACCCGACCTGCCTTTTCAAGCTCTTGATTTAATTCGTAAGCACCTCCAGGTACACTTACATTTTTCCAGAAATCATCGCGTAATTCTGATATTTCTTTAATGGCTTCCTTTAGTCCTTTTTCATTTCTTGCCATACCACACTTATTCCACATAATATCACCCAGTTTTCTGTGATAATAATCTACTGAATGTGTCCCGTTATTATTAACAAGACCCTCAATACGATCTTTCACATGTTTTTCAGCTTCTTCAAACTCTTTTGTATCTGTTGAAATTTTACCAGTCCTGATGTCTGAGGAGAGATAGTCTCCAATAGTGTAGGGTAATACAAAATATCCATCCGCTAGACCTTGCATCAATGCCGAAGCTCCTAACCTATTTGCTCCATGGTCAGAAAAGTTTGCTTCACCAATAGCATAACAACCAGGAATAGTTGTCATTAAATTATAGTCTACCCAAATTCCACCCATTGTGTAATGAACTGCCGGATATATCATCATTGGAGTTTCATATGGATTATCCGCTACAATCTGTTTGTACATATCAAAAAGGTTTCCGTATTTGGCTTTAACAATTTCCTTTCCTAATTCTCGAATTCTTGATTCAGTGGCATTATTTTCACCCTTGATTGTAGCCTGCTCTTTACCATAGCGGACAATTGCAGCAGCAAAGTCAAGATAGACTGCTTCTCCTGTAGCATTTACACCATAACCTTCATCACATCGTTCCTTAGCTGCCCTACTAGCAACATCTCTTGGCACAAGATTACCAAACGCTGGATAGCGTCGTTCAAGATAGTAATCCCTATCTTCTTCTTTTATCTCGGTTGGTTTAAGTTTACCATCACGAATGGCCTGAGCATCTTCTTTTTTCGCAGGAACCCATATTCTTCCATCATTTCTTAGTGACTCCGACATAAGTGTCAGTTTACTTTGATAATCACCACTTCTTGGTATACAAGTCGGGTGAATTTGAGTGTAGCAAGGGTTAGCAAAATGTGCACCACGTTTGTGGGCTTTCCATCCTGCAGTAACATTACTACCCATTGCGTTTGTACTTAGGTAAAATACGTTGCCATACCCACCAGTACCCAATACTACTGCATGGGCTGAATGCCTCTCTATTTCCCCAGTTACTAAATTTCTTGCTATGATTCCTCTAGCCTTGCCATCCACGATAACTACATCTAACATTTCATGGCGATTATACATTTTGATTTTACCTCTAGCAATCTGTCGATTCATCGCAGAATATGCTCCAAGTAACAATTGTTGCCCTGTTTGACCCTTGGCGTAAAAAGTCCTACTTACTAAAACTCCACCAAAAGAGCGATTATCTAATAATCCACCATAATCTCGAGCAAAAGGAACACCCTGGGCTACACATTGGTCAATAATATTCGTTGAAACTTCTGCAAGTCTATGAACATTGGCTTCTCTACTTCTGTAGTCCCCTCCTTTAACCGTATCGTAAAAAAGTCGATAAACAGAGTCGCCATCTCCTTGGTAATTTTTTGCAGCATTTATACCCCCTTGAGCAGCAATCGAATGAGCTCTTCTTGGAGAGTCTTGATAACAAAATGCTTTAACATTGTATCCCTGCTCAGCTAATGTTGCAGCAGCACTTCCACCTGCAAGTCCAGTACCAACAACGATTACATCAATATTTCTCTTATTGGCTGGATTAACCAAATTAACCTTATCCTTATAAGTTGTCCATTTGTCCTTTATTGGACCAGCTGGTATTTTTCCGTCTAATGTTGACATGTTTAAAATGATAATTTTTAATTAATGAGGGTGGATATTGTAATGGTAAATAGCAATAATTACAAATCCAATTGGAACTGCAATTGCGAATAAATTTCCTAGCTTTTTGATTATTGGCGTATATTTAGAATGGTTAAAACCTACCGATTGAAATGAAGACTGAAACCCATGAAGAAGGTGAAAGGATAACATCACAAATGCTACAACATATAGTACAACTCGAATAGGTTGATTAGCAAATTTAGCAACTAGTTCTTCGTGATAACGAAAATGATCTGTGCCATGCAACATTCCACTCATATCACCTTGTATGTATTTTACATTTATCTCAGGGAGCCAAAAGTCATAAAAATGAACTGCTAAAAATGCAAGTACAGCTAATCCAGAAATAATCATGTTTCTACTCATCCAGGTAGCATTTGCACTCCCTTTGTATTTTGCATATTTAACGTCACGAGCTTGATTGTTTTGATACTCCAAATATATTCCCCAAGCAAAGTGAAAAACAACTGAGAATATCAATATGGGTTGAAGTACGTATTGAACAAGTGGGTTGGTCCCCATAAAATGTGAAACTTCGTTAAACATATCTGCATCAATTACAGACAAAAGATTTATGCTTAAATGTTGAAGCAAAAAGAGCATCAAAAAGAATCCTGTGAGTGCCATGAGGACTTTTTTACCTATGCTAGATAATTTCTGTTTTTTGGTTGACATACCTTAAATTTAGAACAACAAAATTAACAATGTGTTTAGAAGGTACTAAACTTTATTTTGATATTAAATCAGTTCTAAATAAAATTTGTTGCAATGTATAAAATAATTCGAGGTTTCTTTTTCTTGATGTCAGCTGAAAAAGCACACCACACCACCATGTTTATTTTTAAGTATTTAAGTAAACTCTCCTTTGTATATAACATGTTTCAATTTGAGGACAACCCTGTAAAGATTGATGGCATTACGTACAAAAACTCAATTGGATTGGCCGCTGGTTTTGATAAAGATGGAAAGTATTTAAATGAACTTTACACCCTAAATTTTGGATTTGTTGAAATTGGTACTGTTACACCAAAACCTCAGAGTGGAAATCCAAAACCACGATTATTTAGATTAAAAAAAGATCGAGCTCTTTTAAATCGAATGGGATTTAATAATGAAGGACTTAAAGCACTCAAGAATCGATTAAAATCATTTAGAAAAAAAGAACGTGATTGCTCTATGAAAATTGGAGTTAACATCGGAAAAAATAAAACAACACCCAATGAAAAAGCTGTAGATGATTATGTTAAGTGCTTTGAAGAATTATACGAATTAGCTGACTTTTTCATCGTAAATGTTAGTTCGCCAAATACTCCAAACTTACGTGAGCTACAAAACAAAGATGAATTGCTCAAAATATTAAATGCCTTAATATCAATTCGCTCAGAAAGAGAAGTATGGAAACCAATTTACCTAAAAATAGCTCCAGATCTTACTTTGACACAATTGGATGAAATCATAACCTTGCAAAAAGTAATCTCATTTGAAGGTATTGTTGCTACCAATACTTCTATAGACCGCACACTTCTGAAAAAGAGTAATCACAAAATTGTTTCTGAACTTGGAAATGGCGGAATAAGTGGTCATATCTTGTTAGACGCCTCTAACCGAATTGTTCGATACATAAGGGAAAAATCGGACATGACCATTATTGGAGTAGGTGGTATTGAAGATGAAGCCTCAGCCAAATCTAAATTAGAAGCTGGAGCAAACTTACTTGAAATCTATACCGGATTTATTTATTCAGGTCCTGGATTAATCAAGAAAATCGGGATGCTGAAATAATATTATTTCTCCTTTAACCTATTACCCTTCCTTCGTTGTCGCTCAGTTATACCGGTATACCTTCTTGGATATTTTTCAATATCTTTAAGTAACGATTTTAATTGAGATAAACTTGAATCTAGGTTGTCATACAATGACTTGTCGTGTACAAGCATGCCCAACGATCCATCCTTTTGATTAATCGCCACAGTTGTTTTAGATAATTCCTCTGAAAGTGTATTAATTTGACTAGCTAACTGATTGAATTCAATTTGATTAAGATCTTTAGCAGTTTTATCAAGCTCAAGAAGAATGGTATCAATCTTGGGAGTTAACCCCCCAAAACCAGAAGTTGTTTTTTCAACGTCATTTAAAATATTGGTAATCTGAGCATCTTTACCATCAAGAAGTTTGTTTAGCTTATCAGCAGTTTCTTTAAATGATCTTAAAGCAAGGGAAGCATCTCTTAGAGTGCCCCTCAAATCAACACCAGCAATAGCTGTATCCATATTCCCTAATACTGAGTTTACACTCTGTGTTATCGGAGTAAGAACACCGCTCACTGCTTGAGCGATTCCCTGATCTTGTTGTGCTGTAAAAAAATCACCATTTTTAGCTACTTCCTTGCTATCTCCAAAAATGATTTCAACTGCCTTACTTCCTATCATATCATTATTGACAATCTTCATAATTGAATTTTTAGGGATTTTTATATCTTCTGAAACAATTACTCCAACTGTAAGTTCTAACGTCTCATTGCTCATCTGAACAGAACTCACACTACCTACTTTATAACCATTAATCAGTACTGGGTTAGACTTAAATAGCCCCTCAATCTTTTTATACTTTCCGTAATATTCATTGCTAGAAGTGAAAATATCTTCACCTTTCATAAAATTGTATCCTATTGCTAAAATCGCAATGGCAATGGCCACTAAAACACCTACTTTACTTTCTTTTGATATTTTCATGATAACTGACTTTCAATTAGTTTTTATGCAAACTGAACTAATATCTTGGTTCAAATATAATGAGAACTTTAACCTCTTAACCTGCTTCATAATGTTAATAATGCACATTAATGTAGTTTTTCTGGTTCATTATGGTCCAATTTATCATTCAAAACACTTAAGAATATAAAACGAATTTATTCAACTAATATTTCCTAAATTATGCCTTAAACCATCCAAATGTCTTTAATTCTATATACAAAATGAAAAGGCATGTAATCTTGTCTAATATAATTGATGGTTTGAACGATTATTGCAGTAATTTATTTATTGAAAAGATTCAGATTTACATATCGTTCTATTTCATCTATTAATGCATACCAAATATCTCGATTTTTACTTTTGATAGGAGGTGTTATTGTGCATCATTTAGTTTTAGCACAAAGCACGGATAGCAAAAAAACTATTCTAATCAGAACTGATTCCATTTCAGAAGAATCAAACTTATTCTCAATATCTAATCATCAGTCAGATATTGAAGATCAAGTAGAATATGATGCAAAAGATTCAACTATTTTAGACTTAAATGCTCAAAAAGCATATTTATTTGGTGATGCTCAAATTAATTTTCAAGACATAACGCTAAAAGCTGACTACATCGCTATCGATTTTCGAACAAAAGATGTGTTCGCAACAGGAATTGTTGATGATTCAACACAAAATTATATTGGACGACCCTCTTTTGATGACGCTGGTAAAATATATGAGGCTGACACAATGAAATATAACTTTGAATCCAAAAAGGGAATGTCATTTGGTGTACTGACAACAGAAAAAGACGGCTATATTCATGGTGAACGAGTTTTAAGAGATAGTCAAGAAAACATATATGTAAAAAATGCTCAATTCACTACTTGTAATTTACCTGACCCTCATTTCTATATCCAAGCTGACAAAATCAAAGTTATCCCCGGAAAACAAATCATTACTGGACCTGCTAATCTAGTTATAGAGGGCATTAATACACCATTAGTAGTTCCATTTGGGTTTTTTCCAATACCCGAAAAGAGAAAACATGGCATACTTTTCCCCACTTTTGGACAATCGCAAGAGAGGGGATATAATCTTCGTGGACTTGGTTATTACCTTCCGATCAATGATTTTTTTGACGTACAAATTGCAGGTGATATCTATTTTAGAGGAAGTTGGGGTTTTACTCTAAGATCAAATTATTACAAACGATATAAATACAGAGGCAACCTTCAATTCAGCTTTAATCGAAATGAATTCGGAGAACCTGAATCACCATCATTTCGAGTTTCAAATGATTACAGTCTAAGGTGGAATTATACAAAAGATGCTAAGTCTAGACCAGGAAGTAATTTTAGTGCTAATGTGAATTTTGTAACTAGTAGTTTTCTTAAAAACAATACTACAAATTATGAGGATATAATAAGTACAAATTCTAATTCAAGTATCTCATACAGTCGTGGATTATTTAATCGAAAAATAAACCTGAGCATAGCAAGTAATATAAACCAAAATTTGAGTACGGGCAACTTAACAATGACACTACCCCAAATGACTGCTAGTATGAGTAGACAAATGCCTTTCAAAACGTTTAATGCAAAAAATAAAACAATCAGAAGTTTTATGAGAAACTTTGGTATATCATACCAAGGAACATTTAGAAATGAAATCAGAACAATTGATACAACATTAATTGGCGGTATTCAAGAGCAACTTAGAGGGGAACCATCCATTAATACAATAAATCTTAGAGAAGGAATCAAGAATGGGATTAGTCATCGCATACCAATAAGTACCTCCTTCAAGGCATTAAAATGGATTACTGTTTCACCAAACTTTAGCTTTGATGAGTATTGGTACTTAGAGACAACTGAAAAAAAATGGGACGAGCAAAAAGACTCACTTATCACTAATACAATTAAGGGATTTGATCGAGCAATATCCTATCGAACTAGTATAAGCTTAAGTACGATTTTATATGGCATGAAAATCTTCAAAAAAGAAAGCAAACTACAAGCTATTCGACATGTAATTCGTCCTAATATGTCTGCAGTGTATAGCCCAGATTTTTCTTCAGGAGAAATTAATGGTTATCGAACTGTGCAAACTGATACTCCTCAAATTTTTAGCTCATATTCAATATATGAAAATGGGTTGCTAGGTCGACCATCCTCCGGGCCTCAAGCATCCATTAATTTTGGGGTAGGAAATAACCTTGAAATAAAAATTAAATCACAAAAAGACACATCTAACGGAGGTATTAAAAAAATTAAAATAATTGAAAATCTTAATATAAGAAGTGGTTACAACTTTCTTGCTGATTCATTTAATCTATCTGCCTTTAGCATTAGTGGAAATACAACTATACTAAATAAAATAAGAATGACATTCGGGACCTCATTCGATCCATACCAATGGGAATTAGATGATGACGGAACTAGATCATATCGTCGTAGAAATTATGCAATAAATACCATGGATAAGCTAGGTCATTTTACTCAAAGTAATCTATCTATTTCAACTAATTTAAACCCTGAAGCTTTCAAACGTAAATCCTCAGAAACAGCAAATGAACAAGAACTGGAACATATCAATAATAACTTACATAATTATGTTGACTTTAATATCCCATGGAGCTTAAGCATAAATTATAATATGAGAGCAAACAAACCAGTTCTTCTTGAAAAAAGTGTCACACAGAGCATTACATTCAATGGAGACATCAAACTTTCTGAAAACTGGAAGATTGGACTAAATAGTGGGTATGATATTACAAAAGAAGAATTATCATTAACGTCCATCAATTTCTTTAGAGATTTACATTGCTGGCAGATGAATTTTGAATGGTACCCAATAGGAAGGCAGATGTTTTCATTTGGAATAAATGTTAAATCAAGCACGCTTCAAGATCTTAAACTCAATAGAAGAAGAAGTTGGTTCGACTTCTAAAAAAACTACTAGTTAGTGTTATTAAGCACGTTAATTTTGACCTATTATGTCTGAAACCAATAAAAATGATACTCAAAAATCAGAAGTTAAAAACCGCCTTCATAGAAGGAATCGTCATAAAACTAAATATAATTTCCCAAAACTGATTCAACAAACCCCAGATTTAGAAAAACATGTAGGTATAAATAAATATGGTAAAGAAACCATCAATTTTTTTAATCCGGAGGCGGTTAAAATCTTAAATCAGTCTTTGTTAAAATTTGATTATGGCATAGAAAATTGGGATATTCCTGAAGGCTATCTTTGTCCTCCTATTCCAGGAAGAGCAGATTATATCCATCACATTGCTGATGTTTTGGCAAGTGATGATAACAGAAGAGTCCCAAGAGGACCTATCATACATGCCTTGGATATTGGCATGGGAGCAAATTGCATTTATCCAATTATCGGTCATTGTGAGTATGACTGGGATTTTGTTGGATCTGATATTGATCTAGTTTCTATTAATTCTGCTAAAAAAATTGTCAAAAACAATAACCTCAGTGTTAATATTCGACACCAAAAAAATGGAAATCATATTTTTGATGGAATTATCGACACCAATGAAAAATTTGACATTACAGTTTGTAATCCGCCCTTTCATGCATCACAATCTGAGGCAATAGCCGCAAACATGAAAAAAATCAAAAATTTAAAAGGCGAAAAACCCAAAAAACCAAACCTAAGTTTTGGTGGGAAAAATAATGAACTTTGGTGCGAGGGAGGTGAACTTCAATTTATTAAAAATATGATAAAAGAAAGTCAAAAATTTAAAGAAAATGTTCTTTGGTTTAGTTCACTCGTTAGCAAACACGGAAATCTGAAAAATATTTATCTTACACTAAAAAAGGTTGAAGCATTTGATGTAAAAACAATTCCAATGGGTCAAGGCAATAAAAGCAGCCGGATTGTAGCATGGACCTATCACAACCCGAATCAAAGAAAAAAATGGATTAGAGAACGATAGGAATTAACTCAAAAAAACATGGTAAGTTCTATATTCTACTTTGAAATGTAAACAAATCAAAGTACCTCCCTTTTTTATCTAACAATTCCTGATGTTTACCTTTTTCCACAATTTGACCATCTTCGATTACTAATATTTGATCTGCTTGTTGAATTGTGCTCAGTCGATGGGCTATTACGAAGGTGGTCCTGTCTCTCATCAAGATTTCCAAACTTTTCTGAATAAATCGTTCACTTTCGTTATCTAAATTGGAAGTTGCTTCATCAAGCAATATAATTTTAGGGTTAGCCAATAAGGCACGAGCTATAGCAATTCTTTGACGTTGACCTCCGCTCAATTTTACTCCACGTTCCCCAATTAATGTATCTAAACCCTTCTCAAAACGATTCGTAAATTCATTTACATAAGCAGCTTCTACTGCAGCTATTAGCTCATGGTCAGAAGCATTTGGTCTTGGAAATAGAATATTCTCCCGAATGGTACCTTCAAACAAAAAATCATCCTGTAATACAACTCCTAAATGCTGACGATAACTACTTAATTTGATCTTTGATAAATCCAGACCGTCTATAGTAATCATACCATCCCTAGGAGTTAAAAATGTTGCTGCAAGACCAGCAATTGTTGATTTTCCACTACCTGACGACCCTACTAAAGCGGTAACTGTTCCAGCCTTAGACTCAAATGATATATCATTTAGAACTTCTTTACTATCCTCATAATTAAAAGATACCGAATTAAACTTAATATCACCTTTTATGTTTTTGATGATTTGTTTTCTTACTTCTGGGTCATCTTCTTCGGCTAGGCTCATAAGTTCCTGGGTTCGATCTAATCCTGCGAGAGCCTCTGTCAACTGACTACCAATGTTACTCATCTGAACTATGGGAGCAATCATAAATCCTAGGAACAGGGTAAAAGAGACGAAATCACCATTTGTCATGGTATTTTTCATCATAAAATATCCACCCATCCCCATAATTCCAGTTGATGCTAACCCTAAAAGGAAAGTGGACGAACTTGTCATTAAAGCAGTTGCTGTTAGGCTTTTCTTGACATTTAGAAATAATCTCTCAACACCTTTTTCGAAGGTTGCATTTTCTTGTAGTTCAGCATTAAACCCTTTAATAACCCTGACACCATTCAGCGTTTCTGTTAATCTTCCCGTCACTTCTGCATTTATTTTACTCCGATCACGAAAAATTGGTCTTATATAGCCAAATGCCTTTAAGGCAATGAAGGCAAAAACAAGAACTGGCAACAATACAAAGAGGGTCATTAATGCATTTATTTTAATTAGAAAAAAAAGAGCTACCAAAGATGTAATCGAACCACCAATTAGTTGAACTAGACCTGTGCCTACAAGATTTCGCACCCCCTCTACGTCGCTCATTACTCGACTCACTAATGCTCCTGACTTGTGATTATCAAAAAAAGAAACTGGGAGTGTTAATAGTTTTTTTTGAACCTGAGCTCTTAGTTGTGATATTAAATATTGAGCCTCAACACTCAATAATCTAGTGAGCATAAATGAGGTAATCGCTTGAATAAAAATAGCCAAGCAAACAAAACCTATCACGTTTTTCAAGCCATAAATATCTCCTGATGGAACGATATCATCTAAAAGAACCTTTGTTTCATAAGGTAAGACTAAACCCGTCAAACTTCTGATTACAATAAGGATTAGACCCATAGCTATCATAGTTCTTCTTGGCCAAATGAATTCATTGAATGCCCATTTAATAGACACATTTTTTTTGTTCATATTAAAAAATTATACCAAAACTAAGCCATAATTACAACATGACTCAAAGGCAGTTTGATTTAGTTAAATTCTGTTTCTAAAAACTTTGAAGTGTGTCCTATTTTTGATTTGACTACATGCTCAGGTGTACCTTCTACCATCAATTTTCCTCCGCCGTCACCTCCCTCTGGCCCGATATCAATTATCCAGTCTGCTACTTTAACAACATCTAGGTTGTGTTCAATAAGCAATACCGTATTCCCTAGTTCAACCAAATTTTGTAGCACGCATAACAACACGTTAATATCCTCAAAATGTAAACCGGTAGTTGGTTCGTCAAGAATATAAAATGTCTGACCTGTACTAATTTTACAAAGCTCACTTGCAAGCTTTACCCTTTGAGCTTCCCCTCCCGAAATGGTTGTACTACTTTGACCTATTGTAATATACCCCAAACCAACATCATTCAAAGCTTTAATCTTTCTGTAAATTGAAGGGACTGCCTCAAAAAAGTCAACTGCTTCCTCTACCGTCATGTCAAGGATGTCACTGATATTTTTATTCTTGTACCTGATATCTAACGTTTCTCGATTATATCGTTTTCCCTGGCAGGTCTCACATTCTACTAATACATCTGGCAGAAAATTCATTTCTATAACCTTTTTCCCACCACCTTTACAAGTCTCACATCGACCGCCTTTTACATTAAAACTAAACCTTCCAGGTTTATATCCTCTGATTTTTGATTCTCCAATTTCCGCAAATAAAGTTCTGATGTCTGAGAAAAAACCAACATAAGTTGCAGGATTACTTCTGGGAGTTCTTCCAATAGGAGACTGATCGATTGTAATCACCTTATCAATATTTTCAAGGCCTTTTACCTTTTTATATTTTAAGGGTTTCTTTTTTGATTTATAGACATACTCAGATAATATCGGATGAAGTGTTTCATTGATTAAACTGCTCTTTCCACTTCCACTAACTCCCGTAACAGCGATGAGTTTGCCTAGTGGGAAATGCACCGTTAAGTTCTTAAGGTTGTTCCCCTCACAACCAAAAAGTGATATCTTTTTTCCATTTCCCTTTCTTCGCTTTGTTGGAATTGCAATTTTTCTTTTACCCAACAGATAGTCTGCTGTTACTGTACCTTTATTTTGTATTTCATCCCAACGACCACTTGAAACAATTTGGCCACCATTTTTCCCAGCTAGTGGACCAATATCAACTATATAATCACTTTCAACAATCATGTCCTTATCATGCTCAACTACAATGACTGAATTACCAATATCCCTTAAATTTTTTAATGATTGGATTAGTCTGTGATTATCCCTTTGGTGCAAGCCAATGCTTGGCTCATCTAAAATATACAATACTTCTTCCAACTGAGATCCTATTTGTGTAGCTAGTCTTATACGCTGAGCTTCACCACCACTAAGTGTTTTTGCAGAATTATTAAGCGATAAATATGATAGTCCTACATCCATTAAAAATTTAACCCGTTCTCTTATTTCTTTCAGAATCTCTTGGGCAATGACTAATTGTCTATCTTCAAGATTTGATTCCACATTTTCAAGCCAATCAGATAAATCTCCTATGCTTTTGGTAGATAAATCTGCAATAGTCACTCCGCCAATTTGATAAGACAAAGCCTCTTGGTTTAGCCTTCCTCCATTACAGACAGAACAAGGGACAACCGTCATAAATTCATCGGCCCATCTACTCAATGTCCCATAGTTTTTTTCATGATAAGCCTCCATAAGTGAGGGAATAAGCCCTTTCCACTTTGTCTCAAAAGTTTGATTATACCCTGAGCTACCACGATACTCTACTTCAAACTTCTCTTCTGAACCATTTAATATAATCTCCATAGCACTAGATGAGATTTCAGAAATTGGCTTTGATAAGCTAAATTTCAGCTTTTTACCCATAGCCTTTAATTGAGTAAAAGTCCAATTATTTTTTACATCTCCAAGAGGTGCTAAACCTCCTTTATTTATACTTAATTTTGGATTTGGTATCAAATCCTCTTTGAAAATATCCGAGGAAGTTCCTAGACCGCTGCAAGATGAACATGCACCATAAGGCGAGTTAAATGAAAACAGGTTAGGCTGAGGTTCATTGTAAGATAAACCTGTTTCTACATCCATTAAAAATTTACTAAAATGAGTAACATCAAGTGAGTCTGAATCAAGTACACTAATAATTCCTTTACCCATTTTCAAAGCAGTTCGTATAGATTCAGTCAGCCGAAGAGTACCTTTATCTTCATGTGTCACACGATCAATAACCAACTCAATATCATGAACTTTATAACGATCTAATTGCATCCCAAGCTCAATATCTTGTAATTCTCCATCAACCCTAACTTTTGTATATCCTCGCTTTCTGTATTGCTCAAAAAGGTCTCTGTAATGTCCCTTTCTTCCTTTGATTAGTGGAGAAAGTATAATCATTTTTAAATAAGTTAGGTTATTCACACCATGGATAATCTCTTGTTCCGTAAAGCTTTTCATCCTATTCCCACTCAGATAAGAAAAAGCAGTTCCAGCACGAGAATATAACAACCTTAAAAAATCATATACCTCTGTAATTGTACCGACCGTACTTCTTGGATTTTTGCTGACAGTCTTTTGTTCAATGGCAATCACCGGACTCAACCCCTCTATTTTATCAACGTCTGGACGCTTTATTTCACCAATAAACTGTCTGGCATAAGCCGAGAAAGTCTCCATATACCTTCGCTGACCTTCAGCAAAAATGGTATCAAAAGCCAAGCTTGATTTACCGCTCCCACTCAAGCCTGTAAATACCACGAGTTCATGTCTTGGAATTTCTAAATCAATATTTTTTAGGTTATGCTCTTTAGCACCTATAATTTTTATAGTATCTTGATTTTTGATAACGTTATTTTTTGGAAGTTTGCGAAGTTACAAAATACATGTACACTTTGTTACTATACCAATACAATTATTGAATAGAGGTTTTGTAATATATATCAAACTCAAAACAATTCATCGTATAAAATTGTGTTTTTTTTAATGTGTCGGAGACCATTTTTTTACATTCTTTTGTAATTAAGTTTTAGTAGCATTGAAAAATAAATATTCTGATTTAATTGAGAAGACCTTCGAATTCCCAACTGAGGAATTTTCGACCAATTCAAATGGTGAGTTGCTCTTTAAGAATATATCCCTAATGGACTTAGTGAAAAAACACGGAACTCCGGTTCAATTTAGCTTTTTACCAAAGATTTCTGAAAATATTCAACAGGCAAAACAATGGTTTGAAAAAGCATTTTTAGACCAGGATTACCGTGGTAAATATCACTATTGTTATTGTACTAAAAGTTCTCACTTCAAGTATGTTATCAAAGAATGCCTAAAGAATGATGTTCACATAGAAACATCCTCAGCATATGATTTAGCTATAATAAAAAGATTAGCTGAAAATCAAGAAATTAAGAGGAATCGCTTCATCATATGCAATGGATTTAAAACTGAGCAATATATTGATAATATTATCGAATTAATTGAACTTGGTTTTGAAAATTTGTATGTTGTAATTGATAATACTAAAGAGTTTGAACATATAAAAAATAGAACGAATAAAAAAATTAAGTTGGGTATTCGCATTGCTTCGGAAGAAGAACCCAAATTTGGATTTTATACCTCTAGGCTGGGAATTGGTTATAAAGACATTGTTCCATTTTATGAAGATCACATCAAAGAAAATTCAAATATTGAGCTTAAAATGCTTCATTTCTTTATTAATACTGGAATAAGAGATACCGCATATTATTGGAATGAATTACGAAAATGCTTGAATGTTTATGTTCAATTAAAAAACATTTGCACCTCATTAGATTCTCTAAATATTGGTGGTGGGTTTCCTATAAAAAAGAACCTAAACTTTAAATATGACTATGCCTACATGGTCAGAGAAATTGTCAATCAAATCAAGACTAAATGTTCATCAAAAAATATTGATGACCCACATATATTTACAGAATTTGGAAGCTATACTGTAGGAGAAAGTGGCTTCACAGTTTATAAAATCATCCATCAAAAAAAACAAAACGATCGAGAAAAATGGAATATGATTGATGGTTCATTTATGACAACCCTACCTGATTCATGGGCCATTAACGAACGATTCATACTTCTTCCACTTAACAACTGGCACGGCGGATATGAACGAGTGCTTTTAGGTGGACTTACCTGTGATAGTGATGATTATTATAACAGTGAACAGCACGTCAATGCCATATACCTTCCTGAATTTAGCAAAGATTATCCTTTGTATATTGGATTTTTTAATACGGGAGCATATCAAGAAAGCTTAAGTGGTCAAGGAGGCATAAAGCATTGTCTAATTCCTAGTCCTAAAAAAATTTTATTAAACAAGAACAAACAAGGTGAAATTATTGACGAAGTTTTTGCGGAGGAACAACCTGCAGAAGATATGATGAAAATATTAGGATATTAAAATTGATTTTAAAATAAAATATGAATCCAATAAGCAAGTTTATTGAAAACTATTTTTTACACTTTAACGCAGCCACACTGTCAGATGCTGCCAATGAGTACAATAACCAATTGGCTCAAGGAAATAAAATGATGATTACACTTGCTGGAGCAATGAGTACAGCAGAAATAGGTAAAATTCTAGCTGAAATGATTCGACAAGATAAGGTTCATTGTATTAGTTGTACGGGAGCTAATTTAGAAGAAGATGTTATGAATCTTGTTGCTCATAACCATTACAAAAGAATACCGAATTATCGTGATTTAACTCCTGAGGACGAACAAGAATTATTAAATAAAAAACTAAATAGAGTAACTGACACCTGTATTCCAGAAGAGGAAGCTTTTCGTAAGATTCAACATAATATTGAACGTTTTTGGAATAACGCACAATCAAATGGCGAACGATATTTACCACATGAATACATGTATCAGATGCTTCTCGATGGTTGCTTGGAAAAACATTATCAAATTGACCCTAATGACTCATGGCTCCTCGCAGCTGCCAAAAAAAACCTCCCTATAGTCGTCCCAGGCTGGGAAGACAGCACACTTGGAAATATTTTTGCAAGCAATTGTATACTAGGTAACTTAACACCAAATACTGTAAAAAGTGGAATTGAGTACATGACGTATCTTGCCAACTGGTACACTGAAATAAATAAAGATTTTTCTATCGGATTTTTCCAAATTGGTGGCGGTATAGCTGGAGATTTTCCAATTTGTGTGGTTCCTATGTTAGAACAGGATTTACATAGGCAAACCCGACTATGGAGTTATTTCTGTCAAATTAGTGATAGTACAACAAGCTATGGGTCATACTCTGGTGCTGTCCCAAATGAAAAAATAACTTGGGGAAAGTTGGCAATTGATACTCCAAAGTACATAATTGAAAGTGACGCTACCATCGTTGTGCCTTTGATATTTGCAATAATACTCGGATGGTAAGGATATGATATCTAGTCCTCCTTGTTCATAATATTCATGAGCTGTCTAACTTGCTCTTTTTTACTGTGGTTGTTTTCTTTTGAAAATGAAACTTCTAGATTTCTTAGAATTCGCACGATAATATCTCGGTTTTCACAAATCTTGAAATAATCGTCTTTGACCTCAAGTTTGAGTTGCTTCAAAAATTTATGAATATTATCCTGATTAAAGATAAGACCGTTATTGAAAGGATTAATATAGAATAATATATCACTATATTGACTCTCTCTTGATAACGACTCATCATTAAACCTCAACAATGGAGGCCACTCCAAATCTTTGACATATCCCAAAATAAAATGTTGTGGTAAATTAACCCCATAAATTGGAATATTTAATCGTTGAGCGACAATGCTATAAATAACAGCTAATGATATAGGATTTCCCTTTTTACGCTCTAGTACTGACGATAAAAATGAATTTTTACTGTGATGATATGTATCCGTATCTCCAGTGAATTCATGTACTTCAAAGAAAATACGATTTAATATTTTAACCTTTTCAAAAGAAGTCAAATCATAGTTTAACTCCAACCAAGCGTCAAGCTTTATTTTATCTAATTGATTTTCAATAAATTGACGATCAATATTGGGGTCTAAAATCTTATTAATAATGAAAACACCATCCAACAAATCTTGGTCATCTGAATTCAACCAAGATTTCAATTCATCAGCAAGTACATTTTGCTTAATACGTTTAATAAGTTCAATTATGCGTTCTTGTCTGACAACTGATTCCTCATCAGGCCACAAAGATTCTAATAAGGGAATTGACGTTAGTCCGAGTGAAAAAATTTTTTCCTCTACATGACTCACCACACGATCATCAGAATCGTCTAGCAAGTATACCATATTTTTTAGCTCACTGATTTCCATTTAATCTAGGCTTAAAAAAACTTACCAGGCACTATTTTTTTGTTGTCTTTTTTACCTTTCTTTTTCCCTTAATAGGTTGATTTTCCATTATGTATTTAACCTCTTCAAGAGTTAATTTAGAAGGATCTTCTAGGTCTTTTGGTAATTTAAAGTTTTTCTTTCCAGACTTGATGTACGGACCCCATCTACCATTAAGAATTTCTGTATCTGGATCTTTATCAAATTTTTTGATAATTCGATTAGCATCAGCTATTTTTTTTGCTTCAATCAACTCAATTGCTCTATCTAACTCAATGGTCATTACATCTTCATCTTTAGGGATAGAAACAAACATCTTTAGGTGCTGAACATAAGGACCAAATCTACCAATATTTGCTTTTACATCCTTATCTTCATAGGTACCAAGAATTCGGGGCATTTTAAAAAGATCTACTGCTTCTTCAAGGGTAATATTATTAATGTTTTGTCCTTTGGATAGACTTGCAAATCTTGGCCTTTCTTCATCATTCTGCTCGCCAATCTGAACCATCGGTCCAAACCTCCCAATTCTCGCAATAATTGGCTTACCAGTCTTTGGATCATTACCTAAAGCTCTTTCTCCTGTTGCTCTCCCTGCATTCTCTAGAGTTTTTGTAACATTTTTACTAAATGGTTGATAAAAATCATCAATCATTTGAGACCAATTTTTCATTCCTTCAGCAATTTCATCAAATTCTTTCTCGACACTAGCTGTAAAGCCAAAATCCATAATTTCACTGAAGTGTTCAATCAAAAACTCAGTAACAACTCTCCCAATATCACTAGGATGAAGTTTGTTTTTATCAGCTCCATAATTCTCAGTCAACTTTTCTTTATCAATTTGATTATCCTTCAGAATCAGTACATCGTAAGATCTTGACTTACCTTCTATTTCATCTTTCACAACATATCCTCTTTTTTGTACTGTTGAGATTGTTGGTGCATATGTTGAAGGTCTTCCAATTCCTAGTTCTTCTAATCGTTTAACTAAGCTGGCTTCTGTAAACCTTGCAGGTGGTCTTGTATATCTTTGAGTCGCTTTAATTTCAATTAAATCAAGAGACTGCCCTTCAGTAACTTGTGGCAACAAACCACTGTCTTCTTCTTCATTCTCATCATCAGAGCCTTCTAGATATACCTTAAGGAAGCCATCAAATTTAATCACTTCTCCTTTAGCCTTAAATATATCTGAATTATTACTGTTAACAATATCAATGGTAGTTCGCTCAAGTTGAGCATCACTCATTTGAGATGCAATAGCTCTTTTCCATATTAGTTGATACAATCTTCTTTGTGCATCATCATCGCCAGCAATATTTTTATCAAAATTTGTAGGTCTTATCGCCTCGTGAGCTTCTTGAGCACTGTCACTTTTTGTAGAATATTTTCTTGGATTTGAATAACTATCACCAAATTCTTGAGTTATTGTTTGTTGAGCACTTTTTCTGGCGAAATCGGATAAGTTAACTGAGTCTGTTCTCATATATGTAATATGCCCATTCTCATACAAACGTTGAGCAAGCATCATTGTTCTTGATACATTATATCCTAACTTTCTACTAGCTTCTTGTTGTAGAGTAGAAGTAGTGAACGGAGCTGACGGATAACGCTTAGCTGGAACTGTTTTAATGGTACCAACCTTAAACTCTGCACCTTTACAGCTCGTTAAAAACGCATTGGCATCCTCAAGTGAGGGTGGTCGTTTACTTAAATCTGCTCGAATAGATTTACCTGATGCAGAAAATGAACCTTGCATCTTGAAACTTGAACTAGATACGAAGTCCTCAATTTGTTTTTCTCGTTCTACAATTAAACGAACAGCAACACTTTGAACTCTTCCAGCACTTAATGAGGGCTTTACTTTTCTCCATAATACTGGAGAAAGTTGAAATCCTACCAAACGATCTAATACCCTTCTAGCCTGCTGAGCTTTAACAAGATTATTATTAATATCTCTGGGATTATCTATGGCATGTAAAATTGCAGACTTTGTAATTTCATGAAATACAATCCGCTTCGTATTATCTGGTTTCAAACCTAAAACCTCTGAAAGGTGCCAAGAAATAGCCTCCCCTTCTCGATCCTCATCCGATGCTAACCATACCATGTCAGCATCTTTAGCTAGTTTCTTGAGTTCTGTGACAATTTTTTTCTTATCCGTTGATATTGTATAATTCGGAAGATACCCCTTTTCAATATCAATAGCTGAATCACCTTTGGCTAAATCACGTATATGACCAAAACTAGATTTGACAGTAAAACCATCTCCTAGAAACTTTTCGATTGTCTTTGCTTTCGCTGGGGACTCTACGATAACTAAATTTTTTGACATTATTTATTAATTATTAGCTTACTAGACAACACTTTATTATCATTCACAACACATAAGATGTATAATCCGTTTGGCATACCTGATGAATTAATCGTCATTTGATCTGAATTTATTTTTTTCTC
>CESF01135510.1_pt1 | contig 33471 bp, 28 predicted proteins | sample 356331 | NCBI WGS metagenome assembly CESF01 (sample SAMEA2621779, study PRJEB7988) | marine metagenome | biome: marine biome (ENVO:00000447); feature: surface water layer (ENVO:00002042); material: "saline water (ENVO:00002010), including plankton (ENVO:xxxxxxxx)" | depth 5 m
CTCACTGTTGGATGCTAAAGCGCCAAGACCGGTCAATCCGCCAATCAGTGCAGCCATAGGAAAGAAAATAACCAAATCACCCGGCATGCTGTATATGGTGTAGATCAGCGCGGTTGCAATATCATAGCTACCACGACCAACCGATTTTAACTGCTCAATAAACTTAATCAGGGTACTAATACCCACCAGTACCATTAAAGCAAAACCGGTTGTTTGAATAATGCTGCGGCCTAAATACCAGTCGAGAGTTTTCATCATATGCTTAGCTCCCGCTTAGTCACAATTGACCTTAACCATGCGCCGAGCGGACGACCTTTAATAATCAAGAAACCACCAATAAACAAAGCTGATAAATGGATCCACCACAAGCCAATTGAAGGTGGGATTTTGCCATCTTCAACTGCAAATTTAGCGGCATTCAGTAAAATGAAATACCCTAAATACAAGCTGATTGCGGGCACCAATTTAGCGAATTTACCTTGGCGCGGATTCACCACACTTAGCGGTACTGCTAATAAGGTTAATAATGGAATTGAAAGCGGGATAGCTAAACGCCACTGCCACTGTGCAATGGCTTCAGAGGTTTTCATTTTGAATAAATCAAGCGTTGAAATAGCTTCTAACTTACGGCGCTGATGTTCAATTTCTTGATCTTGAATTTGCACACTGTAACCATCGAACTCTGTTAAGTTTAACGCAGCAGACTCGCCATCTGTTTCGTAGCGCTTACCATCGTTAAGAACAAGTTGCTGTTCACCGTTTTCTTGCTCAATCACCACACCACGTTCTGCATACACCAAACGTGCTAAGTCACCTTTTTCACGATCGGGTAGCTGAGCAACAAATACTTTGTGTAGCTCTTTTCCGCTATTTTCGATGTTGTGAATAAAAACCACCGCTTTTTCGTTTCCAGTTTGCTGAAAACGCCCTGCACGAAGTGCCGATAAGCCAGCATCCGCTTTTGCTTGCTCTTTTAATTGATATTCTTGTTCACTGGCCCATGGCGCAACATAAAGTGTCAGCGCCCCAGCTAAAACAGCCATCGCAGTACTTGAGATAAGTGTGACACGAACCACATACCACTCACTAACACCGCAGGCTTTGAAAACAGTCATTTCGCTGTCAGCATAAATGCGACTGTACGCCAAAATAATACCCAAGAAGATACTCAAAGGCAGTATAAGAGAAGCTAGTTGAGGAAGTTTTAGTGCAATCATCGAAAGCACAAGTTTAGCTGGAAGACCCCCTTCAGAGGCGTCTCCTAAGATAACGACAAACTTTTGAGACACAAAAATAGTCATCAAAGTTAAAAATACGGCGACCTGCGACTTGAAGACTTCAGTGGTCAAATAACGAAAAATTAGCAATGCTCGCCCCTGTTAAACATCGAGTTTCACTGGAATAGTAAGGAATTTTGAGTAAACTAGTTATTTTACTCACTTTATTATATGCCATCAAAGTTAAATATCATACCTAGCAAGAACATATAATCTTGCATAAATGGTGCAGATGGCGTCTATTATGTGATATTGATATTCACATTAAGATAAAGTTCAAAAACACATAAATAGAGTCATAGTTTATGTACTAAGATTAGTGCTATTAAACTAAAAAATGTAAGAAAGGACTCGAAAAAGAATTTCTTACCCTTATAAACTAAGGTTATACGACTCAATATCAGGAGTAACAATGGAATTTAGCGTAAAAAGTGGTAGTCCAGAAAAGCAACGTAGCGCATGTATTGTAGTAGGCGTTTATGAGCCACGTCGTTTATCCCCCATTGGTGAACAATTAGATAAAATCAGTGACGGTTATATCTCAAATTTGCTACGCCGCGGTGACCTTGAAGGTAAACCAGGCCAAGTATTGCTATTACATCATGTACCAAATGTACTGAGTGAGCGTGTGTTGTTAGTCGGTTGTGGTAAAGAGCGTGAGCTTGATGACAAACAATATAAACAAATCATCTCAAAAACGATTAACACGCTAAACGAAACCGGTTCAATGGAAGCAGTATGCTTTTTAACAGAGCAACACGTTAAAAGCCGCGACACCTACTGGAAAGTGCGCCAAGCAGTTGAAACAACTCAAGACTGCTTATACACCTTCAACCAACTGAAAAGCAAAAAGAGCGATCCGCGTCGCCCACTTCGTAAAATTGTTTTCAACGTGCCAACACGCCGCGAGTTAACAATTGGCGAAAGCGCCATTGAGCATGGCTTAGCAATCGCTGCAGGTAGCAAATTATGTAAAGACGTTGCCAACATGCCACCAAATATCTGTAACCCTGCGTATTTAGGGGAACAAGCACAAGAGCTTGCTAATAACTTCGATAATGTAAGCGTTGATATTATTGGTGAAGAAAAAATGGCTGAGCTTGGCATGAATTCATACTTAGCGGTTGGTCGTGGTAGTGCTAATGAATCAGTTATGTCAGTAATCAACTATCAAGGTGGCGACAAAGACCAAGCACCTATCGTATTAGTAGGTAAAGGCTTAACCTTTGACTCAGGCGGTATTTCAATCAAGCCTGGCGAAGCCATGGACGAAATGAAATACGATATGGGTGGTGCAGCGGGTGTTATTGGTACTATGCGCGCATTGGTACAAATGCAGTTACCTATCAACGTTGTCGGTGTTTTAGCCGGTTGTGAAAACATGCCAGGGTCAAATGCTTATCGCCCTGGTGATATTTTAACAACGATGTCAGGTCAAACCGTTGAAGTGTTAAACACTGATGCTGAAGGTCGTTTAGTGCTGTGTGATGCCCTAACTTATGTTGAGCGTTTCGAACCAGATACTGTTGTCGACGTAGCAACACTTACGGGTGCGTGTATTATTGCTCTGGGTTCACATGCAACGGGCTTACTATCTAACCATAACCCACTTGCCCATGACCTACTTAAAGCGTCTGAGCAAAGTGGCGACCGCGCATGGCAGCTTCCGCTATGGGATGACTATCAAGAGCAACTTGAAAGCCCATTCGCTGATTTTACCAACTTAGGTGGTCGTGCTGCAGGTACGATTACAGCAGCATGCTTCTTATCTAAATTCACCAAAAAATACAACTGGGCGCATTTAGATATCGCAGGTACAGCATGGCGAAGCGGCGGTAAAAACAAAGGTGCAACTGGTCGTCCGGTTCCTATGTTAACCCAGTATTTGTTAAACCGTGCGGGCATAAGTGAAGCAAGTCACGATTAAGCCTTGTCGAAAGCTTAAAACTAACCCTAAATAAGGCGCCAAATGGCGCCTTATTAATTGAAGCAATTCGCGTTCTATGTCAAAATCCCTGCTTTGATCTGTGTATCTGTGGGGACGAAAGTCACTATGAATATGAACGCACAATTTTACGTTCTAAAACAAGATGATAGTGTCCACCAAACGGCAGACGCTGTTTTCGATCTTGCAGCCAAAATTGCTGCTGATCAGTATCGTCTAGGTCATCGCGTATTTATTTACGCCGATAACACCGACACGGCCCACACAATCGACGACATTATTTGGTCATTTGAGCCAGATAGTTTCGTACCTCACAACTTACAAGGTGAAGGCCCTAAAGGTGGCGCTCCGGTTGAGATTGGTATGACTCCACCTGTCGGCAACAGAAAAATATTAATCAACTTAGCTGAACACCTACCGGATTTTATCCGTCGCTTTCAGCAGGTTTATGATTTCGTACCCGTTGAGCCAAATGCTAAACAAGCCGCCCGTGAGCGGTTTAAAAAGCTTCGCCAACTGGGCGCCCATATTGCAACGCAAGAAATTGACATTTAAGCATTTATTTAAGGTTCTGTGTAATGGATAAAACCTATAATCCGCAAGATATTGAACAGTCGTTATACCAAGGCTGGGAAGAAAATGGCTACTTTAAACCGTCTGGCCAAGGTGACGCATACTCAATTATGATCCCGCCACCAAACGTCACGGGTAGCTTACACATGGGCCACGCGTTCCAAGATACCATCATGGATACGCTAACGCGTTTAAAGCGTATGCAAGGCAACAACACATTATGGCAAGTAGGTACTGACCACGCGGGTATCGCAACACAAATGCTTGTTGAGCGTAAGCTTGCAGCTGAAGAAGGTAAAACGCGTCACGACTTAGGCCGTGATGCATTTATCGATAAAATCTGGGAATGGAAAAACCACTCAGGCGGCACGATCACTAAACAATTACGTCGTTTAGGCGCTTCTGTAGATTGGGACCGTGAGCGTTTCACTATGGACGAAGGCCTTTCTGAAGCAGTTAAAGAAGTATTTGTACGTCTTCACAAAGAAGATTTAATTTACCGTGGTAAGCGCCTAGTTAACTGGGATCCTAAACTACACACAGCGATTTCTGATCTTGAAGTTGAAAACAAAGACAAACAAGGTCACATGTGGAACCTACGTTACCCACTTGCTGATGGCGTAAAAACCAAAGATGGTAAAGACTACATCATTGTTGCGACAACACGTCCTGAAACAATGCTTGGTGATTCAGGTGTTGCTGTTAACCCTGATGATGAGCGTTACCAAGACCTAATCGGAAAAGAAATTTTACTGCCTATCGTAAACCGTCGTATTCCAATTGTTGCCGATGAGCATGCAGACATGGAAAAAGGCACAGGTTGTGTGAAAATCACGCCTGCCCACGACTTTAACGATAACGAAGTGGGTAAACGTCACCAACTACCAATGATCAACATCTTCAATAAAGATGCTGCTGTATTAAGCGAAGGCGAAAGCTACACATTCGACGGTAAAGAGCTTGAGTTAGATGCGCCAATTCCAGAGCGTTTACACGGCCTTGACCGCTTTGATGCTCGCAAAGCAATCGTTGCTGAATTTGAAGAACTTGGCCTACTAGAAAAAATCGAAGATCACAGCCTAACGGTACCTTACGGTGACCGTTCTGGCGTAGTAATTGAGCCACTTCTTACAGACCAATGGTATGTTCGCGTAGCACCTCTAGCAGAGCCTGCGAAAGAAGCAGTTAAAAATGGCGATATTAAATTTGTACCTCAACAATACGAGAACATGTACTTTTCGTGGATGAACGACGTACAAGATTGGTGTATTTCACGTCAGCTTTGGTGGGGTCACCGCATTCCTGCTTGGTACGACAACGAAGGTAACGTATACGTTGGTCGTGACGAAGCTGAAGTACGCCGCGATAACAACCTTGCTGATGATGTTGCACTTAAACAAGACGAAGACGTTTTAGATACTTGGTTCTCATCTGCGCTTTGGACTTTCTCAACGCAAGGCTGGCCGGCAAACACTGATGATTTAAAAACTTTCCACCCGTCTGACGTATTGGTAACAGGTTTCGACATCATCTTCTTCTGGGTTGCTCGTATGATCATGATGACCATGCACTTCATCAAAGATGAAGACGGCAAGCCACAAGTACCATTTAAAACCGTTTACGTAACTGGCCTTATCCGTGATGAAAACGGCGATAAGATGTCTAAGTCGAAAGGTAACGTACTTGATCCTATCGATATGATTGACGGTATCGACCTTGAAAGCCTGGTTGAAAAGCGCACTGGTAACATGATGCAGCCACAACTAGCGAAGAAGATTGAGAAAAATACCCGTAAAACATTCGAAAATGGTATTGAAGCACACGGTACAGACGCACTGCGTTTCACCCTTGCGGCAATGGCTTCAACGGGTCGTGATATCAACTGGGATATGAATCGTCTTGAAGGTTACCGTAACTTCTGTAACAAACTATGGAACGCGAGCCGTTACGTATTAATGAATACAGAAGAGCAAGACTGTGGCTTCGCTACAGATGCTGAAAAACAGTACTCACTAGCTGATCGTTGGATTTTAGGCCAATTTGAAGCAACTGTTAAAACCTATACTGAGCATCTAGAAAACTACCGTTTTGATCTAGCAGCAAACACCATTTATGAGTTCACGTGGAACCAATTCTGTGACTGGTACCTAGAGCTTACTAAACCAGTATTGTTTAAAGGTAACGAAGCACAACAACGTGGTACTCGTCATACCTTAATCACAGTATTAGAAAGCCTACTACGCTTGATGCACCCGTTAATGCCTTACATCACTGAAACGATTTGGCAACGTGTTGCGCCACTTGCAGGTATCGAAACTGCCAACACTAGCATCATGGTTCAAGGTTTCCCTCTTTACAATGAAGCAAATGTTGATAGCCAAGCGATGGCTGACCTAGAGTGGGTTAAACAATTCATTCTTGCTATTCGTAACATCCGTGGTGAAATGGATATCAGCCCAAGTAAGCCTCTATCTGTATTGCTTGCTAACGCGTCTGATGAAGACAAGCGCCGCTTAACGGAAAACGAAGCATTCTTAGCTTCTCTTGCTAAGCTTGAGGAGTTCACGCTACTTGATAACAAAGACGATGCACCAGCGTGTGCAACTTCGTATGTTGGCAACCTTGAGATCATGATCCCAATGGCTGGCTTAATCGATGTTGAAGCTGAACTTGCTCGTATCGCGAAGCAGCTTGAAAAAGCAGAAAAAGGCTTAGCACAAGTTCAAAACAAGTTAGCTAACGAGAAGTTCGTAAATAACGCACCAGAAGCAGTGCTTGCTAAAGAGCATGCTAAACTGGCTGAATTTACAGATGCGAAAGACAAACTATTAGCGCAAAAAGCGAAAATCGAAAGTCTATAACTTACAAGTAATTAAGCGTGATATAAAATCACGCTTACAAAAAAGCCGCGCTATGACATTGTTATAGCGCGGCTTTTTAATGCTCTGTAGCAGCGACTTTACGTCGCGTCACAATTAAAATTTGTAGTTGTACTGAGCACCAACTAGTACTGCGTGACCTTTTGATTCATATTCCCATGAAACATCTTGGCCTAAAGAAGCCGCTAAGCTGTCTTTTTCTGAGAAGTTCTGTGTTTTACCACGAAGGATACTTACACCTAAATCAACATTTGAGTTTTCACTAAATGCGTAGTTACCACCAAATGAGAACCAAAAACGATCTGTATCAGGGATAGAGATTGAAAGGTGTGATTGGTCTGCTGGCGACTCATCGTAGGCAATACCTGCACGAAGTAAAAGTGCATCGCTGTATTGGTAGTCAGTACCAATAGAGTAACGCATTGAATCAGAGAAGTTCTCTGCTTTAGAGAATACTGGCGTTTCTTGGCTTGGTGTATAAGCTTCTAACTTTTGGAAGCTGTCCCAACCAGTCCATAAGATGCTGTAATGTACACCAAGCTTCTTATCAATTTGGTGTGAACCTGAGAACTCAGCAATTGCTGGTAAAGTTAATTTTAACTCACCAGGTACTACAGTACCCGCTAAGCCGCCAACAGCTGCTGGAAGTTGGTTTGAGTACTCACCTTCAAAGTCGATATCAGTTTCGCTACGGTAGTTAAAACCAAAACGACTGTTTTCGTCTAACTGATACATTGCGCCAATATTCCAACCAAAGCCGTAGTCGTCACCTTCAAGGTGAGCGATTTGCGTGCTAGCTGGTAAACCAAACGGGTTAGTACCTGCATTACGAACAACTTTAGCATCTGCATAAACATAGTTTAAGCCAAGGCCTAGACTGAACTGTTCATTAATTTTGTATGAAGCGCTTGCATTCATGTTAATTGTAACGATTTCAGTTTCACCTGCGATAGAACCCGCTGCGTAATCGTCTTTAAATTCAGTTGAAAGACCGAAGTTTGAAAAAGCACCAAAGCCTAAAGACACTTTGTCGTTTAAAGGCATAGTGAAGTATCCTGCAGGTATAAATGCAGATGGAGCGATACTATCATCATCGATAGAGCTTTTATCTAAGCCGTACGCAGCACTTTCACCTTTTAAGCTTACATCTGGAATTACCGCAATACCTGCAACTGAAATTTGCTTGTCTTTGAATAAAGACATAAGTGCAGGGTTACGAGCAACAACAGACGCGTCATCAGCAACAGCTGCTTCACCAGCGTATGCACGACCTAAACCTGATACGTTTTGCTCAGCTAATTGGAAAGCTGCAGCAAAGCTGTCAGCAGAAACAACAGCAAGTGATGCTGCAATAAGTGTTTTAGTGAACTTCATAAATCTGTGTCCTCTTGCAAACTTGTGCGAAAGCTAATCCAACAACGAGGGCAACCTATTAGTTAAGCATAAAAGATTAGCGCTGTATGTTGGTATTAGATGTTTTATTCTAATAATTACAAACTTTCGAACATTACCTTAATTAAGATCAAAAAACTGTAATTTTTCGTTAGAATTAGGTAAAAAACCGACATTTTAACAACAAGATAACAACTTATTAAAACTCATCAGAGGTCTGATTACAAAAACACCAAGTGATAGTAGTTATCATTTGCATTGACATCTATTTCACGTCCTATTAGACTAAAAATAAAGGTTTTTCTGTAGAGCTTGAGTATGGAAATCGCATTGATTATTGCAGCACTGATGTTATGCGGTGTCAGCGTTCATTATTTTTGTAAAGCAAACTATTGCGCTTGTACTAAAGCAGGTGATTGCGATAACCCAGTTAATCACTATTGGCTAGGTGCTATGCTGAGTGCTGTTTTATCGCTTCTATTCTGTTGCGTGGCCTTACATGTGGAAAAAGGCTCTTTGCTTTGGTTGGTATTAATGACAAGTTGTTTTAGTGGTGCATTTATATCAGCAAAACGCAGCGCCAAAAAACGCTGTATTAAGTCTAAACAAGCAGATGCTCTTTTAACAAACGAGCCAAATTAAGCTGATAATCTAATGGTTTGATGCTAGCCATGATTTTTAGTTCTTTTTCTACGCTTAGATCGACATCTTTAGCTGTAATATGGTGCTTGTGCTTAGCATTATAGAAAACCTTTATCTTTGGCTTAATAGGATTTTCGTGGTTACCTTCCATAACTAGCGCTAAGCGCTCATTGTTTAACTTAACGATTGTGCCAACTGGATGCACACCCAAGCATTTAATAAAACGTTGTACTAATTCAGAATCAAACAATTGTTTATTAGCAAGTAAATAACGCAGAGCTGAGATTGGCTCTTCACCCATTTGATGAGGTCTGTCTGCCGTCATCGCATCATAAACATCAACAATGGCCATCATTCGTGCTGCGCGACTAAGCTTTTCAGCAGCAATACCACGTGGGTAACCTGTACCATCTAAACGCTCATGGTGATTTACTATCATATCGAGCATTAATGGTGTAATGCCCTTTTCACCTTTTACTAAGCCAAGGCTCTGTGCCACATGCTTTTTAACAACTTGCATTTCATTGTCATTCAAAGCGCTTGGTTTAGATAGTACACCTTGTGGCATTTTCGCTTGACCGATATCGTGCATCAATGCACCCATTGCCAGCTCTTTAATTGTCTTTTCTTTGTAGCCTAAATACTTGGCAAACACACTCACCAAAATCGCGGTGTTGATCATGTGCCGCCAGTTATAAATATGCTTATCTTTGAGGCGAGTTAAAATAGTTAATGCATTGTGATTACGAAATACCGAGCTGACTATATCAACGGCGATATCATCAAGCACCGATAAATTCATTTTCAAACCCGATGTAATATCAGAGTAGAAACTTTGCAGTTTTCGGCTATGTTGTTCGTAATGCACGCTGGCTTTTAGAAACTCTTGTTGAACCGTGATCCCTTGCGGTGAGCCATTAGCTGCAGGCTTTTGTTCAACTTTCGGTTTAGCCGGTTCAGGTTTTGGTTGGTATTTTTTAGGCAGTGCAACATCGCTTTGTGTAAAGTCGATGAGTAGCTCTTCAACCCCTTCAGAGATCAGGCGTTGAATAATTGTTTTATCACGCACTAAACCACGTGTTTTGATCTTAATACTATTTACATGCTCTTGTTGCTTACTGACACTGTCAACAAACATCCCTGGTACAAGTTCGGCAATGGGTAAGGTAATAAGCATATGTGAGCTTAGCGCATAAAAACATCGAGTTTTTTATTATCGCTAATTGCTTACAAATGTCTATAGATTGGCTAGCGAATACGAAATAGGTATGAGTTAGAAAGGAGGAAGTTAGAAAGTTTCTAGGGGAAAGTTAGAAAGTAGCAACTCGCTAACTTTATCCCTGAAAGCTGACGGCTGATAGCTGACAGCTCTCTAGCTGTTTATTCCTGAAAGTAAGTGCCCCAGCCGTCGTATTCAACACCTGTTTGCTGAGCAAGTGCTTCTAGCTTATCGACATCTTCCATAATAGCTTCTACGTCAAGCTCACACTCAACAACCACGTCAAAGCTCCATACTTTCTCGCCGTCTTCTAGCTCAAGTTCAGCTGGCTCTTCAACATCGTATCCTAGTTTAAAAGCGGCTAAAGCTGCTTGCTCTAACTTTTCAAAATTTTCGCTAACAAAGTGGTGTTCCACTTCATAAAGTACTTCAGGATCTGAGCCATCTTCAAGTAATGAAGTAACGATGTCTTCAGTAATTTCGCGCCAATTTTCCATTATTTGTTTCTCACTTGAGCATCTAATTCAGTTATTTTAGCAGCCATAATCTGATGAACATGTGAAGCATGGTCACGAGCAGATACGTCTTTATCAAGATAAATCGGCGCTAACATTTCGAGGTAAATTGTACCATTATCCCAGCGATTTAGCTTAATAGTTTTGTGCGTTGTACTCATACAAACTGGCACAACGGGCACATCAGCACTCATTGCTGTGTGAAATGCCCCTGTTTTAAAAGGTAATAAACCACGACCATAGCTTCGTGTGCCCTCAGGAAACATCCAAACAGATAGACCTTTTTGTTTTATTTTCTCAGCTGATTTAGAAATTGTGCCTGCGGCTTTTGAACGATTTGCACGGTCAATCAATATGTTACCCGATAACCAATACAGCTGACCAAAAAACGGGATCCATTTAAGGCTTTTTTTACCTAGGCTTACGCAGTTCTCTGGCACCATGGCAGGTAAAGTGAATAGGTCATAGTTATTTTGATGATTTGCCACATACACAGCAGGGCCTATATTTTTTGGATCATCGTGGTATTTAAGCTCAAGTTTTACACCTAAAATTTTAGCTACCTTGCAAAACCAACCTGAAATAATATGTACATTATTGGTATGAAATGGCTTAACAATACATAAGAGCAAACCAAACACACAGCTTAAAATTATAAATAAAGCCATGAAAATGATGCGAAAAAAAGCTAACAAACGAATTCTCCTCGTACTAAACAGCGCGCATTATAACGTGAAAAGTGCCATAGCCATAGCTTTAAGCGCACATGTGTAAGCCTAAGCAATATATCATCATTTCACTACAAATAATGAGCATAAAAACGACAAACAAACGTGAGAGGTCTCTTTGTATTTACAGATTTTTCTCAAAAAAAATTATGAAGCCTCTTAAAGAGTAATGGCTTTTAAAATGCTAACTTTTTCATACCCCTACCCTATTTATAAACTACAAAAAACGGTAAGTGCTAATGAAAAAAACTCCTATAGTCATAGCGTTACTTGGCTCATTTGCTTTGTGTCACTCCTTTAATGCATCGGCCTTACAGACCAATACATTTAATCAAAACGAGTTTCATAGTGACACAACAGGAAACTTCCCAGCCACGGTCCTTTTTGCACAAAACTCAATTACGCCATCACAAAATGGGGTTGAAGACGACATTCAACCTCACTTGGTAGCCGAACGAAGAACGATGATCATGTTTAAGCCACATGATAAATTGAATAATGATGCAAAAATTATATTAAGCGTACTTGATCACAATAATAGCCTGCTTTACCAAACATATATGCGCTCGCCAGAAAACTTCACTAAACCTTTTGGGTTTGAAGATAGTGACAACCCAATTAGTTATAGTGAAGACACATTTTCAACTATAGTCCCCGCATCTGTTGTTAAACCAAATATGCGCCTCTCTTTCCAGTTTGAAGAGAAACAAGGAGAGCTAAAGAACGTTACTGTAGGTGGAAGCTCAAACTTAATCATTAACACAATAGATATTGGTTTACTTACGCCTTATCGTGACAAATTCACATTTCAAAATGATCCAGACTTACATCGACAGTATTTCCAACAAGTCCCGCTCAGTAAATTAACAGTTAATAAGTTCGAGCCGATTCACCTTACTGAAGTAATGTTGCCAAATGGTAACTTACTTACCGACTCAGATCCGAGTAAAGGGGGGGTTTATAGCGGGGATATGCGTCATCAAATCGCAAAGAACTTATTTTCCCACGGTATTAATAACGCTAACTATGGAATTAACGCTTCAGGAATGTCTGGTCCCACTTCACATCCATTCAGTAGTGCACAATTAACCGCTCATAATGCTATCGGTAAATATAGTAATGGTATTTTTGTTCATGGTTTATCCGGAGGGGCTGGAATGGTCACCTTGCGCCGCTCTGAAGGAAATGAGTTTAGCCATGAACTTGGCCATAATTATGGTATGGGACACTACCCTGGTGGTGTAGATGGTGTGTTGCATCGTCCTGCGGATGAACGTAACTCAACCTGGGGTTGGGATGCGGATTTAGATAAATTTATACCTAACTTTTCATCTATAGTAACTTACAAAGACCGTTGCTATAAGGAAACGTGTATTGCGTCTTTTAATGGCCACCAATATGGTAAAGGATCAATGTCTGGTGGTGGGCCAATGTATTACGAATTCAATAAATATACGTTACACACTCCATATGAGCTAAATCGTATTCAGCGTTTTTTTGAAAGCAAAGCTAATTTTTCTCCAAGTTCAATGACAGGTTTCACAAAATGGAATCCTGTTAGTAAAAAAATGGAACCGTGGAGTAATATTGTAGTAGATACAAATACGAAGAGTAATTTGCAAAGAACACCTTACAAGCAAGATGTTGCCATTACGACTCTGATTGGCTTTTATGATCCCAACAAGCAACTTTCAAGCTTTATCTATCCTGCGCTTCATGGCTCATCTGGTGCGGTGTATAAAGATAACTTTGCAAAGTCTAGCTGCCAATTAATTGTGGTCACTGAAAAAGCAGGTACAAAAACTTTTAATTTGCCTGAGAATCGATTAAATACAGATAAAATGAATAAGTTTCATATCAATATCGAACAGTCTGCCAATCCTGTTTTTGCTTCGATTCACTGTGGTTCAAATATCTTAGCAGCTAAAAATTTAAAACCCGCAAAACAAAATTTAGCAACCTCGATAGTCAGTACATTCGACAAGCCAAAAGCCTGTATTGTTAATATCGAAACAAATGAGGAGTTTTGTCTTGAGGATGGGCAAAAAGTAAGTTCTTTACCTGCATTTGTGCACAAGAAGCCAATTTATGTGAGAGCACCACAAGGTTTGCAAGTCATGTTATCTGATTACACTAATTTGTCTTATAACCGTATAGCTACGTTCAATGGAACTGTTGAACATGAAAAACTTAAAAAAGTACTTGCTAAAAATGGCCATTACCTTGACTTTTCTAAGCCAAGATCAATGCGCGTTTTTAGTTCAAAAGAAGCCTTAGGTTGTATTGTGAGCTTAATAGATCAAAGTGAGTACTGCCTCAGTGCAAATGAACGCTCTGGTTACAAACTACCTTCTTTTATTTATAAACACCCAGTTTATATAAAAGCAGCCCCCGGTATAGCCGTTGTATTATCAGATTGGCCGAACCTCTCTTATCGACGAACAGCTCAATTTACCGGGCATACAAGTCATCAGGAATTAATGGAAGTAAAAGCTGATAATGGTCATTATCTTAACTTTTCTAAACCGGCATCAATGAAAGTTATAGCGAATTGATGAAAAAATAAGGCCCTTTCGGGCCTTATTTTTATTCTGTTACTTCTGAAGTTGGCTCTTCATTATCATCAACTTGTGTAAATTCAATAACAGCTTCATCTACCCGTTGTAGACCACGCGGTAACTTGTTACCTCGCCTACCCCGTTCGCCATGGTAATGCTCAAGATCACTTGGTTTAAGTGTCAGTTTTCGCTTTCCTGCATGTAAGGTTACACTACTGCCTTCTGGTACAACCGCGAGTACTTTTACGAACTCTTCACGAGCTTGTACTTTCGCACTAGGAATAGAAATAATCTTATTTCCTTTACCCTTACTAAGCTTAGGTAGATCGCGCAGTGGGAATAACAACATTCGGCCTTCGTTAGAAATAGCCATACAGTAATCTGTCGCTACATCAGTAACTCTAATTGGCGCGAGTAATTCACCGCCTTTAGGTACGCTAACCAGCGCTTTACCGTTTTTGTTCTTACTCACAAGATCTTTAAAGTCGCTAATAAAGCCGTAACCCGCATCTGAAGCCATTAACAACACTTGGTTATCTTCTGCCATCACCACATGCTCAAAGTTAGCGCCAGAGCTTAAATTAAAACGCCCAGTCATAGGCTCACCTTGGCTTCGTGCTGAAGGTAAGCTATGCGCATCAGTCGCAAAAGCACGACCACTTGAGTCAAGGAACACTGCTGGCTGATTACTCTTACCTCGCGCAGAGGCTTTATAGCTGTCGCCTGATTTATAACTTAGTCCTTCAACATCTAAATCATGACCTTTACCGACACGAGCCCAGCCTTTTTCAGATAATACAACGGTGACTGACTCTGAAGGGATAAGATCTTTTTCACTAAGAGCTTTAGCTTCGACACGCTCAACGACTGGCGAGCGACGTTCATCACCGTACATTTCAGCCGCTTCTTGGATTTCTTTTTTCATCAAGGTCGACATACGACGCTCTGAACCAAGAGTTTGCTCTAACTTGTCACGCTCAAGCGCAAGCTCATCTTGCTCACCTTTTATCTTGAACTCTTCAAGTTTTGCTAAATGACGTAGTTTTAACTCTAAAATCGCTTCCGCTTGAATATCAGTTAAACCAAAACGCTCCATTAAAACAGGCTTTGGTTTATCTTCAGTACGGATAATTTCGATGACTTCATCAATGTTTAAAAAGGCCGTTAATAAACCTTCTAAAATATGTAAGCGTGCGAGTACTTTATCTAAACGGTGTTGTAAGCGACGGCGAACTGTTTCGCGGCGGAACGTTAACCACTCTGTTAAGATACTACGTAAATCTTTAACTTGCGGACGACCATCAAGGCCAAGCATGTTTAGGTTTACACGGTAGTTTTTTTCTAAATCTGTGGTTGCAAATAAGTGAGCCATTAATGGCTCAGCTTTAATGCGGTTTGAGCGTGGAACAATTACAATACGGGTTGGATTTTCGTGATCAGATTCGTCACGTAAATCCGCAACCATCGGCAGCTTTTTAGCATTCATTTGAGCTGCTATTTGCTCGAGCACTTTTGCACCTGAACACTGGTGAGGCAGCGCAGTGATCACAATGTCGCCTTGCTCTTCAGTGTAAATTGCACGCATCTTGATAGAGCCACGTCCAGTTTGATAAATCTTACGAATATCGTCTTTCGGTGTGATGATCTCAGCTTCTGTTGGGTAGTCAGGCGCATGCACTAACTCAAGCAACTCTTCGATTTCAGTCTTTGGCTTATCAAGTAATAAACAACAAGCACTGGCAACTTCACGAACATTATGTGGGGGTATATCAGTTGCCATACCCACCGCAATACCGGTTACACCATTAAGTAAGATATGCGGTAAACGCGCAGGCAATACCATTGGCTCATCGAGTGTGCCGTCAAAGTTTGCGGTCCAATCTACGGTGCCTTGACCAAGCTCTTTTAGTAGAACTTCTGAGAACTTAGATAAACGCGCTTCGGTGTAACGCATTGCAGCAAATGACTTAGGATCATCCGCAGCACCCCAGTTACCTTGACCATCCACCAGCGGGTAGCGATAAGAAAACGGCTGTGCCATTAAAACCATCGCTTCGTAACAAGCACTATCACCATGCGGGTGGTATTTACCTAGTACATCACCCACGGTACGCGCTGATTTTTTATATTTTGCTTGTGCCGATAACCCCAGTTCGCTCATTGCATAAATGATACGACGCTGTACAGGTTTTAGACCGTCACCTACGTGAGGTAAAGCACGGTCCATAATGACGTACATTGAGTAGTTTAAGTAGGCGTCTTCAGTAAAGCGCCCCATTGTTTGTTGTTCTACGCCTTGCATCAGCAAGGTATCTGTATCACTCATTAACGCTTACCTATTTTTTCTTAGCACTAACACGATAAATCGCGTTAGCAAAGTCGTCTGAGATCAATAAGCTGCCATCTGCAAGCTCTGCAAATGCAACTGGGCGACCAAATGTTTCTTCGTTTTGCATAAAGCCTGTGATGAACGGGGTGTACTTAGTAATACGACCTTGCTCAACATTCGCTAGCATCACTCTATAGCCTGATTTTTTACTGCGGTTCCAAGAGCCATGCTCAGCAACAAACAGCTGTTCTTTGTATTTCGCAGGGAACTGCTTGCCGTTATAAAAATGAATACCCAGTGGTGCAACATGAGCACCTAATGCAAGAGCTGGTGATTTGTAGTCGGCAATACTTTTACCTTTACCAAACTCAGGATCTAAAATTGCACCTGCGTGAACATAAGGGAAACCATAATGGGCGCCCTCTTCACCTTCACCAACACGGTTAATTTCACAAGGTGGCATATCATCACCCATCATGTCACGGCCATTGTCACTGAACCAAAATGCATTAGTTGTAGGGTGATAATCAAAACCAACTGAGTTACGAACTCCTTTGGCGATTGTTTTAATTTCTTTTGTATCCACATCTAACGAAAAGATACGACCGTACTTGTCGTCTTCAGCACAAATGTTACATGGCACACCCACAGGCACAATTAGCTCACCCGTTGGCGCAAAACTAATGAACTTCCAACCATGGTGACGATCAGTCGGAAACTTGTCGTAAACCACATCGAATTTTGGATCTTTTAGGTTTTTATCGATGTCTTTAAAGCGAATGATGCGTGACACTTCAGCCACATATAAGTCACCGTCTTTGATTGCTAAACCTGATGGCATTTCAAGACCTGTGGCAATAACCATTTTTCTATCAGCCACACCATCACTGTTGTGATCAATCAGAGCATAAACATTTCCTGCTTTACGGGAACCTGCGTAAACAATGCCTCTTTTTGAAACCGCTATTTGACGCGCATTTTCAACATCATCAGCAAACAGACTAATAGAAAAACCATCAGTAACTGTTAACTTATCAAGAATATCTTTTGCCATTACAGGCGCTGATAACAAGCTCAGCGATAATATTGAGGTCAGTATTTTTTTCATTTTTGTCTTGCCCTTTAATTCTTTGCTAGAAACTAGATTGCCACACACTTTATTAAACTTCAGCGCGGTTACCGTGATCTTCTAACCACTGACGGCGGTCTGACGAACGTTTCTTCGCAAGTAACATATCCATCATTTCCATAGTTTGCTCTTCTTCGTCCAAGGTTAATTGCACTAAACGACGTGTATTAGGATCCATGGTCGTTTCGCGTAATTGTAACGGATTCATTTCACCTAACCCTTTGAAGCGTTGAACATTGACTTTACCGCGTTTTTTCTCGGCTTCAATGCGCGCTAAAATACCGTTCTTTTCATCTTCATCAAGGGCGTAATAAACCTCTTTACCAATGTCGATACGAAATAGCGGAGGCATAGCTACGTACACGTGGCCTTGTTTTATTAGCGATGGAAAGTGACGAACAAACAGCGCACAAAGCAAGGTGGCAATGTGTAATCCATCCGAGTCAGCATCGGCCAAAATACAAATTTTGTTATAACGCAGACCAGATAAATCACTTGAGTCAGGGTCTATACCAAGGGCCACAGAAATATCATGCACCTCTTGTGATGCTAAAATTTGCCCTGACTCAACTTCCCACGTATTTAATATTTTACCGCGCAGCGGCATAATTGCTTGGAATTCACGGTCGCGCGCTTGTTTTGCTGAACCACCTGCAGAGTCACCCTCTACTAAAAACAGTTCAGTGCGGTCATTATCTTGAGCGCTACAATCAGTTAATTTACCGGGTAATGCAGGGCCTGAGGTAATGCGCTTACGCACGACTTTTTTAGCAGCACGTAAACGGCGCTGTGCATTTGAGATACATAGCTCAGCTAATAATTCAGCGGTTTCAGTATGTTCGTTTAACCATAAACTGAATGAGTCTTTCACCACACCCGAGACAAACGCAGCACATGAGCGAGATGATAACTTCTCTTTCGTTTGGCCTGCAAACTGCGGGTCTTGCATTTTAACCGACAATACGTAGCTACAACGCTCCCAGATATCATCTGGCGTAAGCTTTACGCCTCGTGGTAATAAGTTTCTGAATTCACAGAATTCACGCATTGCTTCAAGCAAGCCTTGACGCAAGCCATTGACATGCGTACCGCCTTGAGCGGTAGGAATTAAGTTAACATAACTCTCAGCGATCGATTCACCGCCTTCTGGTAACCACACAACAGCCCAGTCAGCGCCTTCTGTTGAGCTTGAAAACTCACCAATAAAAGGTTCTTTTGGTAATACTTCAAAGCCTTTAACTGCTTCAACTAGATAGTCTTTTAAGCCCGTTTCGTAATACCACTCTTGGCTTTCTTTAGTTTGCTTGTTGGTAAACTTTATGCGCAGGCCTGGGCATAATACCGCTTTGGCTTTTAATAAATGATTAAGCTTAGTAAGAGAGAAGTTAGCTGAGTCAAAATAGCTGGCATCAGGCCAAAAACGCACGGTTGTACCAGTGTTACGTTTGCCCACAGTGCCAATCACGTTTAAGTCTTCAACTTTATCGCCGTTTTCAAAGGCCATGCGAAATTGCTGTGCATCACGACGGACGGTAACTTCAACACGAGTCGATAGCGCATTCACAACCGAAATACCTACACCGTGTAAACCACCTGAAAACTGATAGTTTTTATTAGAGAACTTACCACCAGCGTGCAGCTTGGTAAAAATAAGTTCCACACCCGGAATACCCTCTTCTGGGTGTATATCAATCGGCATACCACGGCCATCATCGATAACCTCAAGCGAGTTATCTTCATGAAGGATGACATCTATTTTTGTTGCATGACCTGCCATTGCTTCATCGACACTGTTATCGATAACCTCTTGACCTAAGTGGTTAGGACGAACCGTATCGGTATACATACCTGGGCGGCGTTTTACGGGCTCTAACCCGTTTAAGACTTCAATTGCTTCGGCGTTATAATTTTGCTGACTCATAGTTTTTATATCTTTTATGCGCTTAGCTATGTTTTACGTGATTTTAAGAAAATCTACAATACTTGCAAAGGTTTGTTCGAAGCCGATAAAACTATGATCGCCTCCAAATTCAACGTGTTGCTTACACTGAGAATAATATTTAACCGCCTGCTGAAAAGGCAGTACTTCATCGCCCGTTTGCTGTAACAAATAAATCAATGAAGGGGTGTCTAATTGCGGCAAATATAAACTGCGCAATGCATCCATGTGACGAGTACCAAGTTCATAGTGACTATCTTGATACGGGTTATAATTTTCCCCTAAATAGTTATCGAGTAACTCAAATGGGCGAACCGCAGGATTAATTACCACCGCGGGTATCGAATAACGTTGCGACAAATAGGTCGCATAAAAACCGCCTAATGAACTACCTAGTAATACAGTATCATCATTTAACAGTTGTTCTAATTGTAAAATTGCATGTAACGGCTCATGAGTTAGTCGCGGCACCTGATAATCTACATCGAATTGCGCCATATGCTTACCAAAACGAACTGCTTTATAAGATTGCTCAGAGCTATTAAAACCGTGTATATAAATTACTCGTTTAGCCATACTACATCCGTGCTTAACAGTAAATTTTGTTGCCCATCAATGTTTAAGTTGATGAGTCGAAATGCAGGGCCTAAGTCCTCTTGCTGCCATGCCATGGTGTGCTTAGTAAATTGTATCGAACTGGCTGGTGTCGCAAACACGCTGAGATCACGGTAGTTTTGAGTGTACTCATGATGAACATGGCCATGGAACACGCCAATACACTGCTGACTGTTGACACAGGTATTTAAAAACTGCGGACCATTTTCTAACATATGCTTATCTAAGTAAGCCTGAATAGGTAGCGGATTATGATGACAAAACACTACGCTCGGGACTTGTCCTATCGCCTCGCTTAATTCATTTAAATGCGTTTGTGTTACCCAGCCTGCAGGGGTCGGACCTTTTGAGTTTACCAAAAGTAGTTGCCCACCTAAAAAGGTAATACGTTTACTACTTAGAATTTGTGAACTTGTAAGCGCTTCATATTCAAAAAGTTCATCATGATTACCCGGCAGCCAAAATACCGGACAACTGAGCGCTGCATCTGCTATTAACTTAGCAAAAAGCTGATAAGACTCACTGCTGTGATCTTGTGTTAAATCACCACCAAACACCACACAATCCGCATTTTGCTCAGCAATAGCCTGTAAACAACGCGCAAAATATGCTGCCGTATTCACGCTAAAGTATTCACCACTAGTATCTTTTGATAGATGACAGTCAGTGATATGAGCGACTTTTAGCGCTGTTTTATCAAAATGGTAGGCATTACTAAACCAAGCCATTGTTTACATCCCAATTTAAAACTGCTCGGCCATTTTCAACACAAGCAATCAGCCAGTCATACAAAAAGGCATTAAGCTGATATTTTTCATCTTTTTGATGCATGTTCGGGTTTGGATAAGCGTAAGAAGGCTTAATACGCTGATGAAAATCATGATGCACAATTTCGGCTACTTTCGCATCATGGTACATTCGCACAGTTAAATACAAAGGCTTAACTGAGGCTAAATTACCCGCCTCTTGGCTAATAGAAATATCTGTGGTGTATTTTGCTGTATCGTCAACTTTAACAGCAAAGGTACTATGGCCTAATTGCACCTTTCGCTCCTGACCTACACGACGCTCATGTGGTAATAGTTTAAGCGCACGCACATAGTTATGCTCACACAAAGTTAAATACTTAGGTAAGCTTTGAATATAACGCTGCTGGGCACTGACATACGACAAAATAATCCCCTATGAGTTTTTCCAATCAGACAGTATACGTTGCTTATTCAGTGCTAACCACTGTAATGAGATAACTGTGGCAGCATTGTCTATTTCACCTTGCTCTAAACGTAACATAGCCTCATCGTATGACATTACATGAGTTTTGATATCTTCATCTTCATTATCTAAACCAAAAACTCCACCTTGATACCCAGCTAAGTCAGTGCGTGCTAAATATAAATACAAACGCTCTGTTGTACCACCAGGGCTTGAAAGGTAAGACATCATAAATTCTAGCTCATTAAGCTCAATGCCCGCTTCTTCAAATGCTTCTCGCTTAGCAACATCTTCGTAATCAGTACTGCCATCAGCCATGCCAGCAATACACTCAAGCAACCAAGGTGACTGCTTAGATGCTAACGCACCTATTCGGATTTGCTCGATTAATAAAACTTGGTCGGTCGTAGGGTCATAAGGAAGTACTGCAACAGCATGACCACGTTCTAATATTTCGCGTTTAACTTCTACCGATTTACCACCAGCAAACAATGCATGATGAAAGCGATAGGTATTAATTTTAAAGAAACCATCATAAACACGCTCAATCGGCTTTAACTCTATGTCATCATGGTTAAATTGTGAGATTGCTGATATTTTCATTCACTATTTCCTTTACGTTTTAAGTAAATGTTACGGCCAATTATATTCTGTTACACTTGGACATGCAGATTTACGTAATTTTTTTTTGGTTATTCATTAAAAAAGAGTACCATGGTGACAGTACAAAATTGTCTAAGGACTGAACGAACAATGAAAAAAACACTACTCGCTGCGCTGATCGGGTTTTCAAGCGCACTGACTGCAACAGCTAGTTATGCTGAAGACTTACTGCAAGTATACGAGATTGCTACGGCAAACGATCCTACCGTACTTAAAGCAAAAGCCCAAGCAGATGCGCAAGCCTATGAGAGCGATCGCGCGTTAAGTGCACTATTACCACAAATTGGTTTAAGCCTTGGTTACCAATCAACCAAATCAGATCTTTATGACGGTAATGATGCAACGGGTTATACCGGTTATGACTATGATCCTGATGAATTTAGCCGTAGTATCAGCTTAAACCAAACACTGTTTGATTTAGGCGCATGGAATTCACTTGGTATTGCAGATAAACAAGCACTACAAGCAAATGCTCAGTACGACTTTGCTCGCCAAGATTTAATCGTTCGTGTTGCTGAGGGTTACTTCAACGTACTAAGTGCAATCGATAACCTTGAGTTCGTACAAGCAGAAAAGCGCGCTATCGAGCGCCAATTGCAACAAACTAAAGAACGTTATGCGGTTGGTTTAACAGCGATTACTGATGTTCACGAAGCGCAAGCTCAGTACGATAACTCTGTTGCGCAAGAAATTGTTGCTAAGAATAGTGTTGAAACAGCTCGTGAGCAGCTTCGCGAAATCACAGGTAAATACCACGCTAAATTAGATATGTTGAATACCGAAACGTTTTCAACGGTTGCACCTAAAAAACAGTCAACTGACTACATCGAAATTGCAAAAGACAACAACTTAAATCTGCAAGTTTCAAAAGTCACGGTTGATATTGCTAAAGATCAAATCGATTTAGCAAAAGCGGGGCATTATCCGAAGCTAACATTAAATGCTTCATATGGTGACAGCCTAACTGACTTAAACAGTAACTCACATAAGCCACGTGAAGATAGTGCTAAAATTGGCGTAAACTTTAGCCTGCCTATCTACTCAGGTGGTGCAACTACCGCTGCAACTGAGCAAGCTCGTGCTTACTATGTCGCGGCAAGTGAAGACTTAGAAGCAAGCTTACGTGCAGTAACCCGCTCAGTTATCACATCATACAACCAAGTGGTATCTGACATCGCAACTTATAAAGCTCTACAACAAGCTGTTGTTTCTGCTGAAAGTGCGCTTAAAGCAACTGAAGCAGGCTTTGAAGTTGGTACACGTACTATCGTAGACGTACTGATCAGCACGCAAAACCTTTATAATGCAAAAAGTAATTTAGCAAACGTTCGTTACCGCTATGTTGTTTCAACACTTCGTTTGAAGCAAGCTGCTGGTACACTAACAAGCGAAGACCTTGCGGCAATTAACCAAGGTTTAAAAGAAATCTAGTAATTTCTTCTAATGAGTCCTTATTTAAAAGCCAGCCTCGTGCTGGCTTTTTTGTATTTTTAAAGACATACAGTTAAACTAGCTTTTTTATTTTCAGAGATTTTTTTGTGGTTAGTTCATCTCCTTTTAAGGCGTCTTTTTTAGGCCCTCGTTACTGGTTAACTTGGGTTGGCGTGTTCTTTTTATATCTTATCTCTTGGTTACCACATAAATTACAACTAGCGCTTGGAAAACTACTTGGTCGTTTAGTACACCGTTTTATGAAGCGCCGCCGTCATATTGCTGAAGTGAATATTCGTTTATGTTTTCCTGATATGCCAGAACATGAACAACGCGAATTAGTACTTAAAAATATGGAAAATACCGGTATTGCAATGATGGAAACCGGCATGGCTTGGTGGTGGCCCCAGTGGCGTATCAATAAAGTGTTTGGTTCAGTTAAAGGTCTTGAGCACTTTGAAAAGGCTCAGCAAGCAGGTAAAGGTGTGCTATTACTTGTGCCACACTTTTTACACTTAGAAATGGCGAGCCGTATTATGGGTGTAAAACACCAAGGTATTGGCTTTTATCGCCCACACAATAACCCTTTGATGGAATATTTCACGACTAACGGTCGTCTTCGTTCAAACGAATACTTAATTGGCAAAAAAGATGTCAAAGGCTTATTAAAAGCACTTAAAAATAAAAAAGTTTGCTACTACTTGCCAGATCAAGATTACGGCCGTAAACGCTGTGAATTTGCCCCCTTTTATGCGGTAAAAGAAGCTGCAACAACAACGGGGACGCTGCTATTTTCAAGTAGCCGCAACTGCGAAACGGTGAGTTTAACTAGTCGTCGTGATGAAAATGGTCGCTACCACCTAGAAGTGTTACCTGCTCTTGAAAACTTCCCAAGTGGTGATGATCTTGTTGATGTTACTCATGTAAATCAACGTATGGAGCAAGCCATCGATTTAGCGCCAGAACAGTACATGTGGCTACATCGCCGCTTTAAAACCCGTCCAGACAAGAATGCCCCTTCTTATTACAAGTAGAGTGACATTTTGCTGTTTGTATGGTTTTATAAAGCTAATCAACAACAAGAGTATTAGAAATGTGGTTCTGGGTTAAGCATTTATCACTAGCATTTATTTTAATTGCTGCTGCTATTTACTTTTTATTCGGTAGTGGTCCAGTAATGGACATGAAAGATACTAAGAATGCTGCGGCACAAGGCTTATCGCGCTTTTATGCAGCACTACGTAACCAAGTAAATGACAAAAATAACGAACGAGATAAGTACGTTCTTAAATTGCCTACGCCAGAAACCAGCCTTGATGTAGCACTTTTTGAACGTGAAAAAGTAGTCGATCCTTCATCGCCAAACTGGACTGGAGAGATTCAACCACGTCGTTTTGAAAGTGGTAATACTCTAAAAGATGTACTCGCGGATTATGCCCGCCACGAAGATATCGTGCTGTACTGGTATTTAAGTAAAGACTATGTGGTAAAAGACCATTTTCGCGTTGATAGTAATTTTGTCTCAACACTTTACCAAGTTGGCCGCGCCATCAACGATGATTTCGAAAATGAGGTTTACACTTACTTCTGCTTTAAGCAAAGAGCAGCGGTAATAACCGAGCTGCCCTCTGCTTATGTGCGCGAAAACTGCCGTCGCTTAAAAAGCTAAAACACCTGCTGCCACGCCTGACTTACTAAGTCGATGTGCTGAGTTAACTCAGCACGTGGCGCACAACGCCCTTGCTGATTCAAACTCATCACATGATAGCGTGAACGATACGCAATATACGCAGCGATTAACTCTTGCTGCATTTGTTCACTGATACAATCCAAACGAGCTGCATCAGCTAAAATACGCACATTATCAGACCAAGTAGTTAGCTCAGGGTGCTGCATAGCATTATTCAACACCAAGTACTGAGTGATAAACTCAATATCTGTAATACCGCCCCTATCTTGTTTTAAGTCAAATAGCTCATCATTCCCTTTAGCAAGGTGAGCGCGCATTTTTTCACGCATCTCAACGACATCTGTTTTCAGCTTTTCATTATCGCGGGCTTGGCATAAAACGTCTTTGCGAATTTGTGCAAAACGCTCGCTCAATGAGGTTTGCCCATAAATCATTCGTGAGCGGACTAGTGCTTGATGCTCCCAAGTCCATGCTTGAGTTTGTTGATAGTGATAAAAGCTTTCTAGATTAATAGCCAGTAACCCAGACGCTCCTTCAGGCCTTAAGCGAGTATCAAGCTCATACAAAATGCCAGAAGCGGTGCGAGTATTGAATAAGTGCATTAAGCGCTGCGCCAGCTTTAAGTAGAACTGCCTAGAATCAATCGACTTATCACCATCAGTGTAACTGCTACCATCGTGGTTATGCACAAACACAAGATCAAGATCTGAATCGTAACCGACTTCAAAACCGCCCGTTTTGCCATACGCTATCACTGCAAAGCCTTTTTCTTGCTCTGAAGTATTCGCTGGCTGACCAAAGCGCTCAACACAGGCATGCCATGCTATATTTACAGCTTGCTCTACAATAGCCTCAGCAAGCGCAGTAAGGTGATCACTTACTTTCATTACACTAAGAACACCTGTTGCATCTGCTGCGGCAATACGTAATTGATGTGTTTGTTTAAACTGACGAAGTGCTTCCATTTGCAATTCTAAGTCACCATGCTCAATGCGTAAGAAATACTGTCTAATTTCATTTTTGTAAGCAGACAGAGGCGTCGGTTTATAGAGCACCTGAGGATCGATCAGCTCATCAAGTAAAATTGGGTAGCGAGAAATATGCTCACCTATCCATTTACTATGACAACAAAGTGAAACCAGCTGATTTAACGCACCGGGATTTTCGTATAACAGCTCCAAGTAGGCGGTTCGTGAAATGATCTTATTCAGTACTTGGCAAATCATGGTAAAGGCATCACAGCTCGCTTTAGTTACAGTGAGTTGTTTAAGTAAAAGCGGCATTAATTTATCGAGGATATCACGACCTCGACTGCCAATTTTCGCCTTAGTTAATCGCGCTTTAAAATCTTCAAGCGCCGGTTGCCAATCAAGGTTCGGCTCACACATCAGGCTAACATCAGTCATTTCCCAAGCGCTAATATACTCACTTTCACAAGGATCCGCCGTTTCACTTTCAAAGCCAATCACTTGTTCGAATTCACTATGTACTTGGGACATGGTCTGCTCAATGCTAATTAAACACTGATTAAAATCTTCTTTATTGAGCAAATAACATAAACGTTGTTGGTTTAGCTCGTCATCAGGCAAGGTTTGCGTTTGTTTATCATCGAAAATCTGTAGGTACTGCTCAATTTGACGTAAATCTAAATAGTTCTGTGTTAATAACTCAGCTTCTTTATTCGACATAACTTGGTTGTTTACGAGCTCTTTTAAAGCAACCAATAATGACTGAGTTTGTAAATTAGCTTCACGCCCTCCTCGCACCATTTGCAGAGCTTGCACTATAAACTCCACTTCTCGGATGCCGCCTGCACCCAATTTAATATTGTTTGTAAGGCGCTTTCGGCGTACCTCTTGAGCAATCATTTGCTTCATTTTACGTAACGATTCAATCACCGAGAAATCAATATAGCGACGATAAACGAACGGGCGAAGCAATTCATAAAACTCGTCCCAATAACGATTTTCTGAGCCAATTAAACGCCCTTTTAGCATGGCATAACGTTCCCACTCACGCCCTTGCTCTTGGTAATAGTCTTCCATTGCATTAAAACTCATCACCAAAGGCCCACTTTCACCAAATGGGCGCAGACGCATATCGACCCGAAAGACTTGGCCATTTACCGTAGTTTGGTTAAGCGCCATAATTAGTTTTTGCGCCACTTTAGTATAAAACACCTGGGCTTCAATGGAGCGGCGACCACCTTGTGTTGCAACATCGCGTGGATAAGAGAAAATTAAATCAATGTCAGATGAGTAGTTAAGTTCTCCCCCGCCAAGTTTCCCCATGCCTAAAACTAACATTGGCATTGCATTACCGTCATCATCAAGCGGCATGCCGCTGACTTTAGCTACTTGTGCAAATGCCCATTGATTAGCACTATCGATAAGCTGGTTTGCAAGCGCTGAGATATAAGCAATACTGTCAGCAATTGGGTTAGCACAACACAAATCAAGAAAAGCCACTTTCAACCAGTACTTTTCGCGATATAAGCGCAGCTTTGCCATCGCTGCATTGTCGTCAAGTTCGCTAATTTCAGCACTGTTTAACGGAGCTTCAATCTTACGGTTAGTGAGTTCATTATCATCTAGTAACCAATCTTTTAGGTCTGGTTGAGACTGTAAGCAATTCCACGCAAAGTCACTTAAAGACAATAAGTTAATAATTTTCTCTTGCTCCGTTTGCCCTTTATACAAGCTCTCGAAGCGGGTTTGGCCTAACTGATGTAGTGACTCGGTAAGCGCGTGTAAATTACTCATTAAATACTCTCTTTTAACTTGCCAATAACCGTACTAGAATGATTATCAAAGAATTATTTAGCAGGGACCTGCATGTCATATTTATCACTATCTAACACTAGTTTAGTCGCGATTGCTATTAGTTTCGCTGTAATTTGCGTCACTATAGTACTGCTACGTATTCTAACGCAAATCAAAGCAAAACAAGCGCTTAAAGAAGAGCTTGCACAGCATGATAACTTTGCTATGGGGATCAGCTTTGCCAGTGAGATCATGGTTGTTATTGCTACCATTGCCTATATATTTGATGAAATTAGCTTAAGTGCAGCGCAGTCTAACCCGCTCAAGGTCCTATTACTTATTGTGCTGTTATTTAGCTTTATCAAAATAGGTCACTTAATTCACCGTAAATGGATTTTGCATCGCTTTAACGAAGAAGCGGCCATATTAAAACAAAATGTCTGTGCTGCTTTAGTCGACTCAGGCATGTTAATCGCAAACTGTATTATTGCTCTTGGTCTATATAACTGGTGCCATACCCAAGGCTATAGCAGCTTGCTGATCGCCACTGTAAGCTTTTTTGTGCTGCAAGGTATGTTTGCCCTTGATAGTAAAATCCGAGAGTATCGCTTTGCCAAAGCCAACCAAGGTGCATCACTACAAAGTAATTTTAATCTTGAAAATACTTCTATTGGTATTCGCTATGCGGGTAAGTCTATTGGCCTAGCACTTGCGGGTTATGCTGGTCTTGCCAGTGCATCCTTTATTAGTGGTAAGATGGTAGAAAATTTATTCACTCTAGTATCTCATTGCGGTGCAATGTGGGTATTGTTGTATATTTTGAGCTATATTATTAAATATATATCTTTACCCAATATCGACACATCGTTAGAAGTAGACCACCAAGATAACATTGGCATAGCCTGTATTGAGTTTGCCGTTTTCGGTGCAATAGGCTATTTACTAATAAGTATGTTTTCAATTTGATACGGAAGTTCTTGAATCGTGAGGCGTTATGCCATTTAAAGTTAATAATTATTTATTAGTTGATATCGATAATGAGTTTAGTCGTGCATTTGCTCAGCACTATTTTGCAAATGCCGAAAACTCAACCCTTGTGGTGGCTGGAGCTAATAGCCGTAGCATGGTAAAGCTCATGTTCGATCAACTCGTTAAAGATTATTGCTACTGTGATTTTAGTAATGAGATTAGTGTTTCAGAATTAGCTAGCTATTTACATGAACATCACAACATACAAGGTGTATTGATAAACCAAACTGACTACCAACTGGCAGACGACACACAAAAGTTTATCTATAACTCATTGCACAAAATACGTTACTTAGTGCAGCAAGAAGGACAAGGATTTGGCTTTACTCCCTGCCCTGATGCAGCTCACATTAATCACTTATCTTGCCAATCTGAAATAGCCGAAACAACTGCCCACGCCTTAACTGCCAAAGATGAGTTTAAATAACAAATAAATAATTGCACCTAAACCGCTGTATACTTACCATATTGCTAAAATTATTGATAAGTGACAGCCATGCGAGTTCCACATATTTACCAACCCTCAGCGATTTCTTTAAACACACCATTAACACTTGATGATGATGCAGCAGGTCACATTGGCCGTGTATTACGTATGCAAGTCGGTGATAAGGTCTCGATTTTTAATGGTGAAGGAGGTGAATACCTCAGTGAGATTATTGAAGTCAGCAAAAAAAATGTGGTGGTCGAGCCACAAGAATTTATTGATCATAATGTTGAATCGCCTTTAAAAATTCACTTGGGCCAAGGTATTTCTCGTGGCGATAAAATGGATTTCACTATTCAAAAATCTGTAGAGTTAGGTATCACAGAAATCACTCCTATTTTTAGTCAACGTTGTGGTGTAAAACTCAGTGGCGATAGACTGCAGAAAAAACACCAACAATGGCAAAAAATTGCAATTGCTGCAGCAGAACAATCTGGCCGCAATTATGTACCAGTTGTACATCCTCCTATCGATATAAAAGAATGGTTAGAGCAAGCAAGTGAAGCAATAAAACTCACCTTACATCCACGTGCTGAGCACAGCATTAAAACTATTCATGTGCCTAGCGAGGGCGTGCGTTTTTTAGTGGGTCCTGAAGGTGGTTTTACCGATGAAGAAATCGATATAGCTAAACAACAAAAATTTGTTGATATTCGTTTAGGCCCTCGTGTTTTGCGGACAGAAACAGCGGCCCTGACTGTGTTAAGCGCACTGCAATTACAGTTTGGCGATTTAGCGAATTGAAAACCGTAAAAACACCCATATATCAAAGTAACAAAACACAGTATGGCATACGATTCTAAGGCAAAATAATGGCAATTAAGTTAGGCATAATCTCTGATCCAATAAGTGGCTTTAATATTAAAAAAGACACTGGCTTTGCAATGATGATGGAAGCACAAAAGCGCGGTTACGAAATTTACTACATGGAAATGGATGACCTGTCTCTGCGTCAAGGTCAAGGCTATGCAACTGCAGCCAAAGCCCGTGTTTTTGATGATGTAAATCACTGGTACGAGTTAGAAGAAAAAGCCGCTATTGCTTTAGCTGATTTAGACGTAATTTTAATGCGTAAAGATCCACCTTTTGATACTGAGTATATCTACGCAACCTATATTTTAGAGCGTGCCGAGCAAGCCGGTACTCTTATTATCAACAAGCCTCAAAGCTTACGTGATGCCAACGAAAAGCTATTTACAGCTTGGTTTAGCGAACATACCCCTGATACGTTGGTAACTCGAAGCCAAGCAGACATTCGTGCATTTTTAGCTGAGCATAAAGATATTATCTTAAAGCCGCTTGATGGCATGGGAGGGGCATCTATCTTTCGTGTTAAAGAGGATGATGCGAATATAGGTGTGATCTGCGAAACATTAACCGAGCATGGTAACCGTTTTGCAATGGCACAAAATTATATTCCTGAAATCAAACAAGGCGACAAACGCGTACTTGTAGTTGATGGTGAAGTGATGCCATATTGCTTAGCGCGTATTCCACAAAATGGCGAAACGCGCGGTAACTTAGCAGCGGGTGGTCGTGGCGAAGCACGCCCTATTAGCGACTCAGACCGCAAAATTGCTGAAGCAGTTGCGCCGACATTGAAAGAAAAAGGCCTTATTTTTGTTGGTCTAGATATCATTGGCGACCGCTTAACTGAAATCAATGTCACTGCGCCAACGTGTGTAAAAGAGATTGAAGCTGCTTATGATATTTCAATCACTGGTCACTTATTTGATGCCATTGAAAGAAAACTGAGCCATACTTAATTTAAACAACAAAAGGGGCGACCTATGCAGTCATTAGAGAATCATTTCTTAATCGCGATGCCGAGCATGCAAGACCCTTTTTTTAAGCGTGCTGTCACTTATATTTGTGAGCACAATCAAGATGGTGCAATGGGCTTGGTGATTAACCAGCCTATCAACATCACTGTGGGCGAGCTACTCGATAAAATCGAAATTGATAACGACAAAAGCAAACAAGCTGCAGGCTTAGCTGTGTATGCTGGCGGACCTGTAAAAACCGATCGCGGGTTTGTTTTACATTCGCCAAAGCCTGGTTATGCAGCGAGTCAAAAGCTCAGCAGTGACATTATGATCACTACCTCAAAAGATGTGTTAGCAAGCTTAACCACAAGTGAGGCACCTGATCAATTTATTATCACTCTTGGCTATGCTGGCTGGGATCAAGGCCAATTAGAACAAGAGCTGTTAGAAAACTCCTGGTTAATTATCAAAGCTGATCCTGAAATCATCTTTAATACTCCAGTCGAAAAACGCTGGGAAAAAGCGGTTTCTATGCTCGGTTTTGATGTCGGGCAATTAAGCTCTGAAGCAGGCCACGCTTAACATTTAAAATTTTAAGACTATGACAAAACGAACTTTTAAGCCAGTGGGTGAACGCACCGTAATGGGTTTTGACTTTGGAACCAAAAGCATTGGTATAGCTATAGGTCAAGAACTCACAGGAACAGCATCAAGCTTACAAGCAGTAAAAGCGAAAGATGGTATTCCTGATTGGCAGCTCATTAAAAAGCAAGTGGACGAATGGCAACCTGATTTAATGGTAGTTGGTTTACCGCTTAATATGGATGGTACGAATCAAGAGGTGACCTTTAAAGCGAAGAAGTTCTCTAATCGCTTACACAACCACTTTGCTATTCCGGTTGAAACTCAAGACGAACGACTAACGACTGCAGATGCCAAAGCCCGTTTATTCGAACAAGGTGGCTATCGAAACCTTGGTAAAGGCAATGTTGATAACATGTCTGCAGTGATCATCTTAGAAAGCTTCTTTGAACAATTTTACGGCGACTAGCGCTCTTCGTTAATCACAATATAGTCTTTTAAATCTGGAATAAAGCCTGCCTCTCGGTAGGCTTTTTCAATTGCACCTGATTGACGAAGTTGTGCAAGCCCTTTTTGAATTGCAGCAAAGGCTTCTTTGCCATCGGGATGACTCTTCGAAATGATAAAGTGGCGGCTATCTTTAAGCTGAAGTAAAAGGTTAGGCACAGCAACCAATTCAATATTCTCTAAGGAATAACGATTATTGAGGCTGGGCATCAGGGGCATCATCATAAAATCAACCCACTGCATCGATACAGTGCGGACTTGTCCTAGCCACTCGTCTTCTCTAAGTAATTCTTTCAGTGGCAGAGCCGATAACGTTTGCCAATCGGTTTGCCAGCGTGGCGTTGACACCGCAGTTAATTGCTTAAAGTCAGTAAGCTGTTTTATTTGCAGCGCTTTTTTATTGTTCGGTGAGGTAAAAATGCCCGCAAAATACTCACCATTTCGAATCACAGGATCTGATATGTACACCGACTCTGCAAGCGACTTTGCATCAACAGACCATACACTATCAAAGCTGAGTAAAAGCTGGCCATCTTCTAACAGCTTGGTATTACGGTAATTAGCATTTCCTTTGTGGTAGCGAAATGGCTTAGTGTAGCCGCCTATATTCAATGCTTGTTGAGCTATGATCATATCGACTACATCGCGACGAATGTAAGCACCACTGAAGTCTTTAACTTCAATAGGCTTACGACCATTCAAAAAGCGACTGTAATCGTCATAAACATCATCGCGAATAAAAATAACCACACCTTTATTGTCATTACCGTATACATGAAACGTACTCACTAATAGTAATAACCAGCTGATTAAACTTACTCGCAATCCCATTTATGTGTCACTCTTTCCATCAAGACCATCGATAGTCACGCCTTGTAAAAAGCCTGCGCCACTTTGCTCATTGTTTTGTAGCTTAATCATTAAGCGTAGGTCATTTGGCGAATCAGCATGATGCAACGCATCGGCGTAGTTAATGCGACGCTGCTTATAAAGCTCAAACAATGCTTGATCAAAGGTCTGCATACCCATTTCTTTCGATTTCGCCATGGTTTCTTTGATAGAACCAACATCACCTTTTTTAATAAGCTCTGCCACCATAGGTGAATTTAGCAAAATTTCGATAGCAGCTACACGTCCTTCGCCATCGGCAGTTGGAATCAACTGCTGAGCAACAATAGCGCGAAGGTTAAGTGCTAAGTCGTATTTTAACTTATCGTGCTTTTCTTTAGGTACTAAGTGCATAATACGGTCGATTGCTTGGTTAGCATTATTCGCATGCAGTGTTGCCACACACAAGTGACCTGTTTCTGCAAAGCTTAATGCATACTCCATGGTTTCTTGTGAGCGTATTTCACCAATTAAGATTACATCAGGCGCTTGACGCAACGAGCTTTTTAGCGCTGATTCGAAGCTTTCTGTATCTAAACCTACTTCACGTTGAGTAATGATACTTTTACGATGCTCGTGAACAAATTCAATAGGATCTTCAATCGTTAAAATATGACCTCGCTGGTTGCGGTTACGATAACCTAAAAGCGCAGCGAGCGAGGTCGATTTACCCGTACCTGTACCACCCACAAACAGAACTAAACCACGTTTAGC
>CESF01060824.1_pt1 | contig 32492 bp, 33 predicted proteins | sample 356331 | NCBI WGS metagenome assembly CESF01 (sample SAMEA2621779, study PRJEB7988) | marine metagenome | biome: marine biome (ENVO:00000447); feature: surface water layer (ENVO:00002042); material: "saline water (ENVO:00002010), including plankton (ENVO:xxxxxxxx)" | depth 5 m
GCTTGATGTATCATTTTATTATTTAATAAATATTTTGCAAGCATGAACGCATCACCATTTAAATCATATAATGTATTTTTCATATAAAGATATCTTCCAAAATAGGTATTTTTTTCTTTATTGTAACATTTATATAATAAATGAGGACCGGTTATATCTCCACAATTTTTTCCATAAAATTTTATTTTATAATGCGATATAATTTTATTTATTATTTTTTTAAAAATTGGATGTTTTGGTATTGCAGCCATAAAACCATTTGTTAATGCATTATCACTTTCCGTACATGTAAAAAACTCACAATCTAATGGAATAACATCATCCAATGATTTTAAACATACCATTTTCATATCACTATAAACACCTCCCTCCCTGTACAGTAAAAGATATCTAAAAAAATCACATTTATACGCATGAGGTAAAAATCCATTAAAAACCGCAAGTTCTATATCAGAATAATAGGTTTTTATATATTGGATACAAGCATCTTTATCAAAAAATTTAATTTCATAATTTGGATTAAATATCTTAAATGAATTTATTGCCTTTTGTAGATTGATATCTTTTTTTAAAATTTTTTCCATTTTACCTTTTCTATCATTGATATAAATTTTGTAAATTGTTTTAGGTATGTTCATATGTATATACATATACATATAAATTTTATAATAATTATAAATATAAATAACAAACTGATTTTTGTTTTTTAATTAAATAGTCACTTATGCAAACTATATAACTATTGTTTTCAAAAACAATGCCAGTACCGTTTATTTTTATACAATATTTTTTTGCATCATCAATATTATTAAATACATGTTGTGTCTCATGTTTTAAATCATTATCTAAATAATAATTATTCAATTCTTCTGTAAACACTTTATTTTTTTTTACTTTTTTTAAATTTAATTTTAAAATAGTATCTGCTTTTCTAGAAGTAGAAATTAAATCATATCCTAATTTTTGTAAACGTCTATTTAAATTATAAATTGTCATTTTATTTGGAGTCAATCTATTTGATTCGAAACAAATATTATGGGGTAATAGTCTAGTATCATTATTATCACTTAAAAATTTATTTAATATTACATGATCATGACCTTCTGTATCTGTTTTTAAATAAAACATTCCTCTAATATTATAGGCATGTATAATATTTATTAATGTTTTTTTTTGTACTTTATATTTATTAATTAATTTTTGAGGATTTAATTTTCTTTTTAGTAGATATTGACAAACTTGTGGATGAGGGTTATCTATACTATTACATCCCTTTACCCACCAGGGCATATCATATTTCTCAATATTTTGATTATTAACATAATATATTTCACATTCTCCATTCGTGTCAGATATTGCACAATTTACCTTTAAAACATTATCTCTTTCTGGTAACTTATCCAAATAATATTTTATTGGTTCTATTGACATACCTACACGGGTATTATCACTTTTTTCTATCTCAGTATCAAAATCAGAAGTACCTATTTCTAAAAAGTCAAAAAATGGCATTATATATAAATGCATGTATAATAAATTTTAGTATTTACTAAATAAAATTTAAGTATTTATTTTTCTTTTTAAAAAAAAACGTATTAAATAATTACTGTCATTAAAAAGACATTTAGGTGTACCAATATTATTTGTATCATTTAATACTGTAAATGTAGGATGTATATAATCATAAGTATTTAATAGTTTATATAAGATAATATCCGCTACATAATCTTTTTCACCATAAATTACATATTTATTATTAATAAAAAATTTATCTAAAATTTTTTTCATACCTTTTCTATTAATTAAATAACATGCTGTAGAAAAACTTCGTGGATCCCATTTTTGATATTTATTCATTTTTTTTTTTAATCTTTTTATTAAAATATTAGTATACCTAGGATAACAACAATGAAACTTTAATAAATCCCAATCATCAGGAGTATTTGTCATTATATTATCATTGTACTTTGATGAAAATAAATAAAACCATTTGTTTTTATACTCTATATTTAAATCATCTTCAATTATAAATGCAAATTTGTCACCATTATCATATGCCGTTTTTATTGCTTTTAAATGAGAAAATAAGCAACATTGTTGATATATGGATGTACAATTATTTTCTTCATTAATTACTTTTAAATTTTCATACGTTTTTAATTTATCACCATCATAAGCTTCTATTCTAGTAAAATTTGTCATATTATTTGAATTTAATAATTTTTCTATATGATTTTTTCTATCAACTCTTTTATTTAAATTAATGTAATAGATAGGAAATTTATTCAAAAAATTCATAATTTGATATATTATTAATATATATTAAATTATGCTAACCATTTTAATTCATCAGGAGTTGCATGAGTATTTTTAAAATGATGTATTATACCATATAATGGTTGATGTGGTATTTCCATAACACGAGTTGTTCTATAGTGTGTTGAACCAACAATATCTTTAAACTTAAAGTTATTCATATTTTCCCTAATTAATCTACCTATAACAAATCCATCATCCCAATATTCATAATTTTCATAATCTCCAGAAATAAAACAGTCAGTTATTACCTTCATAAATTTATATCCATTATTTTTTTTAGAATATACTGTTAAACCTGTTTCAGGACCTCTATTTAGTTTTTGTCTGTACCTACTCCAGAAATAAAGCATTGAATTATCGGATAACATATCATATAATACTTTATTTTGTAATGGTTTCTTAAAAATACAATCCGAATCTATTACAACAGCAATATCATAGTCATCTTTATATGTATTTAAAAAATAATCCATTGCTGCTACTTTTCTAAAGTACTTTGATGCTCTAAATCTAGCCCAAGATTGTCCTTTTTTTTTATCTAACAAAAATCGTTCATCATCATTCTTGGCAGTCCCACCGTAAAGTTCTGGTATATTATTTTTATTATCCTCTAACCATTTATTTAAGTATTCTGAATTGTTAATTTTATAAGAAAAAATTCTATCAGAGTTATTATTAAATTCAATGTCTTCATAACATACCAATAAATTACAATCTTCCGTATTTTGTATAAAACTAGATACTAAATTTTTTCCTGTCATATTATATAATTTTTCATTAAATGTTGTAATAAACAATATTTTATGCATTATAAATAATAATAATATTATTTTTTATATTCAAATAAATTATAATATTTATAAGGATATTTATCTTTAGAATATCCATAATTATCAGTTACTATACATAAAATAGCGACAAGTGCATAAAACTTTACAGTATTTTTTATAATTATTTTTTCTGGAATATTATCAAAATTATTTAAATTTTCATATTTTTCAACAAAATATCTTGTCTTAATGTTATACATATCCAAATAACCTTTTGAAATATAACCATTAATTTTATCTATAACTTTATTTAATTTATTAATATTAATTGTGTTATATTTCTTAAATATAAAAATAATATATTCTAAATATGTTTTTGGATTTCCCTCTCCATTACTAATCGCTTTTAAAATTTTACATAAATGACCACTGTTTGTTTTTATTCGTGGATCAACTATAGATTTTAATATTTTACAATATCTTAATAATAAATCAAAGTTTGTTCTATGTTTTCCATGATATCCTATTATTATATTAGTGTTTTTGACTTTATAATTATCTTTTTGAATTGGTTTATGCCATAAAGAATCCACACTTGAAATCTCTTCTGCACCATTTTTATATGTAGGATAATTTTTCATAATTTCATTATTATATAATTTTAAACAATCAATAATAGGAGGTTTACCTACCCCAATTACAGTATCAATTAATTTAAAAGCATTCATAAATATTTTACTATCTGATTTTTTTATAACTTTATACATTAATTGTATAGCATTTGAATGTAATTCCATATCTTCATCATTTTGAATAAAATATTTTGTTTTACATCTTAATCTCATTTCATTGTATGCTTTATTAGTAGGACACACATTCATTATAACATTTACTAAAACCGGAAAATCTAAATCTAATTTATTTATAGCATTTAATGAATACTCTAACTGTTCCCCTTCTATTGTTATCAAAAAAATAGTAATTAAAATATTTTCTTTTGATTTTCCATGAATCCAACTCATATTATCATGCAAATCTTTTAGTAGAACTTTATTATTTATTTTTACATCCGACAAATTATTATTCATATACATTTATATATTAAAACATTTTTATTATTTATTATTAATTAACATATCTATTCCCTCATAAAATTGTATCTTAGGATCATATCCTAACATGCTTTTTGCCTTACTTATATCAGCATTACTATGTGGTATATCTCCCGCTCTATTTGGTCCTAATACAGGTTTTATATTAGTTTTTAATCCTTTATTAATTGCATCTACTAACTCCAAAATAGTAATTCTACCACCAGCTCCAATATTGAATGCTTCACCATAACATTCTTTATTGATAGTTGTTAATGCATTGATATTTGCATGAACTACATTATTTACATAAGTAAAATCTCTAGAGAATGTTCCATCACCATTTATTGTTGGCTGTTTATCATTTCTCATAATATCAATAAATTTTGGTATAACTGCAGCATAAGCACCCTTAGGATCTTGTCTAGGTCCAAAAACATTAAAATACCTTAATCCTATACATTCCATATTATAACATTTAGTAAATACTCCAGCATAAATCTCATCCATTGCTTTAGTAGCAGCATAAGGAGAAAGAACATTTCCAGTATTTTCTTCTTTTTTTGGCAAAACTAAATGATCTCCATATACTGATGAAGATGATGCATAAACAATTCTTTTTATTTTTTGTTCTTTTGCTGCAACTAAAATATTTAAAAATCCTGTTACATTTGAATTATGAGATGCTATTGGAAATAAAATAGACCTAGGTACAGACCCTAATGCCGCTTGGTGTGTAATACAATCTATACCTTTTACTGCTTTTCTGCAATCATCTAATTTTGAAATATCACCATACATAAATTCTAAATTATCATATTTCTCTAAAAATGGTTTTAAATTATTTTTATTTCCAGTAGAAAGATTATCTATTACTCTAACTTTTTTTACATTATTTTTTAATAAAAATTCAACAATATTAGACCCTATAAACCCTGCTCCTCCAGTAACCAAAATATTTAAGTTTGAAATATCCATTTATTATAATAAGATATAATAGTATTTTATATGAATTTTTACGATAAATTTCCTGATTTTGATTGGCGTTTTTACTTAGATGTGTATCCTGATTTAAGAAATAATGGCATTAAAACAGAACATCAATGTAAATATCATTATGTTGTTCACGGGTATAAGGAAAAACGTCGTACACATGATATTATAAAAAAAAAAGAAGAATTATATTCTATACCATTTACAAATTTTACAAATTTATATAATCAATCAGTCTTTAGTTCTGGTGTTTCTATGTTTAAGAAAAGAACTTTTAAAAAATATAATCTAAAAGAATATTTTAATGATAAAGAACCATGTTTATTTTTTGGTATGTACAATGACGATGATTTAAAGAAAATTAAAACTCACAAAGGATTAAGAATTGTAATTTGGTGTGGTGATGATGCAAATTCAAAAAATGTACACTCTTATCAAACAATAACTGAAATAAAAAAACTAAATAATATCATTCATATTTCTAAAAGCAAATCAACATTTAATTCTTTAAAAAAAATAAACATTGAAAGTATTTTAGTTAATTATAATGTAGTAGATAACAACTTATTTTTCCCAATACCTAAAGAATATTTAGGTAAAAAAATATTTATATTTAATGGACAACACAAAGGACGTGAACACAAATATGGTGATAAATATTATGATGAAGTAGTTAAAAGATTACCACAATATAAATTTATTTTTAGTAATAAATTAAATGCTAGGTGGGAGGATATGCCTAATATTTATAAACAATGCTTTATAATGTTAAGATTGACAAGTAACGATGGTAATGCAAACAGTGTTCAAGAATGTCAAGCCATGAAAATACCTGTAATTCATAATCAATCTGATTATGGATTAAAGTGGAAAACAGTGGATGATATTATTCAACATATTTATAAAAAAAGTATTTAATTGAATATTTTTTAAATAATTTAAATATTGTATAAATTTAAATATGAAAAAAAAAGTATCTGTCGTTATTGGTTATTATAATAGAAAATCTCTTTTAATAAATACATTAAATAAATTTAATCAAATGTATAAAGATTACAATTTTGAGGTTATTATTACTGATGATAAAAGTAATCAGGAAAATACACTAGATGATATTATAAACAATTATAATTTTAAAATAATTTTATTAAAAGTATTAGATAAAGATTGGATAAATCCATGTGTTGCTTATAATCTGGCAATTCAAAATATTTCACATGATACTGAATTTATTATCATTCAAAATCCAGAAATATATCATTGTACTAATATTTTTGATATAGTTTTAAAAGACTTAAAAGAGGGTTTATATTTAACTTTTCCTATTATTTCATCAATCAATGATGAACAAACAAATAAGTATATTAATATGACACATGACGAATTAGAAAAAAATATACTTGCACCGGGTTCTCGTATTAGTAGACCAGGAAAAAACGGGGGGTGGTATAATCATCCTGATTATAGAAGACGCAATCTTCACTTTTTATCGGCAATACATATAAATGATTTAAAAAAAATTGGAGGCTTTAACAATGAATTTAAGGATGGAGCATGGTATGATGATGATGAATTATTATTAAGAATTCAAAAGGTATGTAAAGTTAATTGTATTCATCCTAAAAAAAATATTGATGATGATCTAATTTTAGGATTACATCAATACCATGCACCACTTACTACACAGAATGGAACATTAAGAAAAAAAAACGAAATTTTGTTTAGTAAATTAAAAAGTAATATTAAAAAAAAAGATTTTAATGTGTATTGTGATCTTAAATTAGATATTAATTACAAACTCATACATAATAAGCATATAACATTAAATTAAGTTTTTATTTAATAAAAAAAAATATTTTATTAAATAAATGATAAATTTAAATAATTTAACCAAAGACTATTTAAATGTAAAACCTTTTCCTTATTTTGTTAAAAATAATATACTTCCAGAACACATAGCTAAAAAAGCACAACAAGAAATATTAAATATTAAAGATGAAAAATGGGATAGATACGATAATCCCTTTGAAAATAAATATACTCTTAGAGATAAAAATGATTTACCCAAAACTGTTAATGATATATTCAACTTTTTGACATCAGATATATTTTTAAATAAATTATCGGAAATATATAATATAAAACTTTATAACGATCCAACAAAAAATTGGTGGGGTGTTCATAAATATGATGATGGGGATAAACTAGATATTCATGTAGATGCAGGATTACATCCTGTTAGCAAACAAAAGAAGCAGGTTACATTAGGTATTTATCTTAGTAAAAACTGGAAAGAAGAAAATGGTGGTCATCTTGAAATATGGAAAGGTGAAAATTCTGTAAACAATAGTGCAAAACTTATCGAATGCAAAGATAAAGTACTTCCAGCATTTAACACATTGCTAAGCTTTGAATGTAATGATTATGCATGGCACGGAAATCCTCATCCAGTTAACTGTAAGAATGGAGAGAAAAGAATATTTTTGACGATTTCTTATGTAAGTGAAAAATATGATGACTTAAATAAGAGACAAAAAGCATTTTTTGTGAAACATCCTGATGAACCAGATAATGAAGAAAAAAATAAATTACGATTATTAAGAGCCGACCCTGTTAAATATAAAGAGATTTATAGGATTTAAAGATAAATAAATATAATTTAATTATAAATTATATGGCACGTTCATTTATTAGTAACGATAATAAAAATATTTTTATTGTAAATTTTAAATGTGGGTTTTCATCATTTTGTAAATTAGTTGAACTTAAAAAAATTAGATGGCTTGATATAAATACAATAAATAATTATCCATCGTCTAATATATATTTAATAGTTAGAAATCCTTATAATCGTTTTTTGTCATTTTATAATGAAAAGTTTGTTAGTGCTTATAACAATACTCATATACAAAAAGAAAATAGAGTAAAACTCGGTAAAAATAACGAACAATTATGTCAAAAATTACTTTATAAATATCATAATAAAGATGACTTATTTAATATGAGATTTTCTATTACAGATCTTATAAATTGTATAAAAAAGGGATATAAAGATTATGAACCCCCGCATCACACCACATCACATATGATAAAACAAAGCGAATGTGTAAAAAATATTAAAAATATTAATAAATTAAAAATTATTAAACTGGAAGATACAGATTATTCAATAAAATTAGGAAAAATACTAGGATTTAAATTTCCACATGAAAATAATAATAAGTCATCTAACTTAATGCATTTATTAGATAATAAAGATAAGCAATTTATTTATGAATATTATAAAGAAGATTTTGAAATGTTTAATTACTAACCAACTGGAAGTACTTTTGCTTTACAACCACCAAACCACCACATACATTCAGCGAATGTGCTTAATCGACTACATACAAGGAAATCTGAAAGTGAACCTAACAACATTGTAACTGCAGAATATTGGAATGATGATAAATTTGTTTCATTTTTATAATAAGTAATAACATTATAATCTTTTAAATAATTTATATATTGAGGTAATAAATCTTCTCTATCTATAGTTAAAAAAATAGTTTTATCTTTTGATAAAACTTTATCAATTTCTGTTTTATATAATTCAAAACTATATTTTCTTTGAACTCCATCATTATATGTTAATAAATCACTTCTGTCACCAGCTTGATGGCTTTGCCAGGTTCTTATTTGTATTGTTAATAATGGTCCAAAATTTAATAATTTTGATTTAACTTTGTTAAATTCATCTGTAATAATATTATTCCATTTTACTCTTTGAATACCTAATTGAATTCTATTAAAAACTTTATCACATATTAAACTTCTATCAAAAGACCAGTCTATTTTATGATTTGAAAATAAAGGTACTAATTTGGCGTTTGCAATATTTATTCCAAGATGAGCCCCTGCGTGGCCAGGTATAGGATGGGAACTGCATCCCCATGCATTTGTATCACTTTTAATATTCGGTTGTTCTGATTCTTCTGTTTTTAATATTAAAAATCTCGCAGATATAAACGATTCTCCCAATTCAGATGAATTATGACAAATTAATTCATCATCCAATAAATCGTCCCATGATGCTCCTTCTGGCCACCAAGTTTTTTTTAGAGGTAGTATATTCGTATTTTCATTTATACTTAATGCTGTTACAAGTGATTTTAAAACATTACAAAATCCGCTTTTTACTTCTACTGTGAATTTCATTATAATATATATAAATATATAAAAAAATACAAAAAAAAATAAAAGAGAGAAATATATTGTTCTTAAATATTTTTTCATGACTCACTGTTTTGTTTGGATAAAATGATTTAGAAAAATATTTATATTTAAATTATATAATGATAATACGAAAATTAGAGAAATATGATTTCAAAGAATACATATCATTGATTAATGAATTTAGGCCAATTGGATTAGATATTACTAAAAAAAAATTTGAAGAATTATATGATAATATATTTAAAAATAGTATAATTTATGTTATAATTGTAGATGATAAAATAATAGGTTCATCTAAGTTATTAATAGAACAAAAATTTATTCATAAATTATCAAAATATGGACATATAGAAGACGTAATCGTAAATAGCAATTATCGTTCTAATGGATATGGAAAAAAATTAATTAAACATATAATAGATTATTGTAAAGAAAACAACTTTTATAAAATTACATTAACTTGTAATGAAAAGTTGGTTCCTTTTTACGAAAAAAATAATTTTAAAATATATCAACTTCATATGTCTCAATTATTATAAAAAAAATTTAATTAATTTTAGTATTTAAGTTATTACATCTATTGTGTAATAAAAATATAATAATTTTAATATATTATTATATATTATAAAAATATTTAATTAACTTGCATATATGTTTTATGTCTTTATCTGTAATAGTAATATAAGATGGTAAAAATAATCCATTATTACTTACATATTGACTATTAACAAAAATCTCTTTATTATAATACACATTTGTTTTATTTATTTCGCCATATACTGGTCTTGTTGATATTTTATGTTTTTTTAAAAAATCTACTAATTCTGTTCTTTTATCTGTAAAAATATCCACAAACCAAGGAATCCATTCATCATTAAGAGGTGCTCGTATTTCAACAACATCCTTTAACTCATTGTAATATAAATAAAATATCTCTCTCATGCGTTTAACTCTATAATCCATTTTTTTCATTTGTTCTATACCAATAACTGCTTGTAAATCGGTAAATTTTAAGTTAATACCAAATACTTCAAAATTATCTTTACCACTTTCTTTTCGTCCAAAATTTTTAATCATTCTCATTTTTTTAGCTAATAATTCATTATCCGTTACGCAAAATCCACCTTGACCAGTGCTAATAATTTTTGGAGAACTAAGTGAAAAACAACCAATATCACCAAACGTTCCTAAATTTTTACCATTAATTCTACAACCAAGAGATTGAGCACTATCTTCAATAAAATAATAATTATTTTCATTACAAAATTCTACCAATTTATTCATATCTTTATAACGATTATTTAATGAAACATGTATAATTGCCTTAGTTTTATTAGTTATATTTTTCTTTATTGTGTTCAAGTTAATAGTAAAAGTATCTTTATCTACATCAATAATAACAGGTTTTAAATTCAACATTTTAATAGCATTTACAGTAGCAATCATGGTATAATTTGGAACTATTACCTCATCGCCAATATTAAGGTCTAATGCCATTAAACTTAAAATAATAGCACACGTTCCACTTGTGGTCATTATACATTCTTTACAATTCAAATATTTACAAATAATTTCTTCTAATTCAGTAGTTTTTTTAAATTCTGTAATAAAACTATCCCCTAGCATGTATTTGTATGTTGCTTCAGCTTCTTCTTTTTCAAATGTAGGCCGATGTTGCATAATAGGTTTCATTTTATACCAATTCATCATATCATTTAAATCCACATCTCTATTAAAACATTGATAATACTTTCCAATTAACATTATTGTTGGCTCTCTATTTCTTTGCATATCTCTTGGATTTGTTTTTTTTATATTAGAATTATTTACATAATTCTTATAATCGTCATATAACATAATACGAAAATCTAATGATATTCTTAATTTATCTTCTATATTTGATTTATTATAATGTGTACACATATTTCCATTAAAATAGTATAAATCACCTGGTTGTAAATGTATACTTTTAAAATCTTTTTTATCGGGTTTTGATTCTATATATATTGAATTAGTATTTTTCATTTCAGTAATAGGGATTAAAAAATTTTTTTCCCCTAAAGGATGATTGCTTAAACTGTCACTATCTTTATGTGGAGGTATTGTAACACTTTTCATAAATTGAAATCTCACACTTGGAAAAGATTGAAATATCATATATTTTTCATTTGGAAAAAATTCACTATAAATGTCTTTAATAAATTTACAATATAATTTTTTAAATGTATCATTTTCTTTTATATTATCATAAAATTTAATATGAAGATCTGTGTCAATTTCATTTAATCCACCTAATTCTAATTTATTTTGGTAATAAATATAATCTTTTGACTGTAAATGTAACATATTAAGATTTTTTTGGTTATATAATTTTTTAAAAAATTTAATGAAAGGATGTGTTTCGGTATTATATGTAAATATTTTATGATCTCCTTGAGTTTCTTTAAGTTTGAACATATATATATATAAATATATATATATATAATAATATATTGATTTTAATTTATTATATATATTTAAAAAGAAATAATGATTCACTTTGAATTAATAAATTTATAAAAGGAAAATATAGTTTTTACGTATTGTATCTGCAAATTTAGAATTTTTATTTTATAATAATATTTTATTTTTATATTATATTATTATAAATAAGTTATATGGATTATATTTTAATTACCGGAGGATGTGGATATATTGGTGTGCATTTATGTAAATTAATGCAAAAATATAATATAATTGTATATGATAATTTAAAATTTGGTACAAGTTACTTAAATAAATTCTGCAAAACTTATAAAGGTGATATTAGTGACAGAATAAAATTAGAAAGGTTATTTGAAAAATATAAATTTTCTACAGTTATACATCTTGCTGGTTTAGCACATATTTCAGAATCTACAAATAATCCACAATTATATTATAATAATAACTTGATCTATTCTAAAAATTTATTAGAAATATCTATAAAATTTAAAACAAAATATTTTATATTTTCTAGTTCTTGTACCGTATATGGGGACCATATGTTAATTAACAACCCAAATCATATTATAAATGAAAATGATATTCTAAATCCTATAAGTACATATGGTAGAACAAAAATGATGTTTGAAAATATATTAAAAGATTATGCCTCAAAATATAATTTCAACTATTCTATTTTAAGATATTTTAATGCTTGTGGTTCAGATCCCGATTTTGAGGTTGGCGAATACCATAAAGAAGAAAAAAGAATTATTCCTAGAATAATAAATTTTAGTTTAGGTAAGATTGATGAATTATGTATTTTTGGAGATGATTATAACACAAAAGACGGTAGTGCTATTAGAGATTATACACATGTATGTGACATAGCACAATCGCATATTAATGCTTTAGAAGTGTTAAAAAATGAAAAAAGGAATATTACATGCAATATAGGGTCTGGAAGGGGTTACAGTATTTTTGAATTAATTAAAATAGTAGAAAAAATATCAAATAAAAAGTTAAATGTGAAAGCAAAACCTAGACGAAAAGGAGATGCAGCCTTTATGGTTTGTTGTAATAAAAAAGCTAAGGAAGAATTAAATTGGACGCCCAAATACAATATTGAAGATATACTTAAAACTTCATATGAGTGGTATAAGAATAGGTTGCCGAAAATTATTAATAAAATACATTTACATTCATATCATGCAATAGAAGAAAATATAAATGGTGATCTATATTCAGGAGAAATTAAAGATAATAAATTAAATGGGAAGGGTAAATTAATTTTTAGTGATGGTGGAATATGTGAGGGTATATTTGAAAATAATAAATTTATAAAAGGAAAATATACTTTAGAAACTGGCGCTACTATGATGATTGAATAATTATATAAATATTGAAATATATAATTAATAAAGTTATAAACTAGTTTTATTATTTTCAAAATAACCAGATACCATATCAATCCATTTTTCTTTACATCTTTCAAGGGTATATTCTTTAGAATAATAATCTCTAGGACTATATGCGTGTATATTTTTAACAACATTTCTAATTGTTTCTGGAAATTTTTCATCAGTTGCAACTTCTCCCCATTTTCCAACATCATTTACTCTATCTAGATAACAACCTATTGGTCGTGCCACCATAGGTAGATTACATGCACCTATTTCTATTCCTGCAAAATGTCCCTCTTCCATACCAGACGTGCAAATTCCACAAATACAAGAATTAATTAACAACTTAACAGTATTTCTATCTACTTTATTAAAAATTTTAACTCTATTTCTACAATTTTCTGGTATTCTATTTAATGTTGTATTATCCTTCATTACTAAACAAAAATTAAAATCTTCCATGTTTTCTATAAGATTAATTACTCTATGAAATCCCTTTTTTTCGTAAGAAGAATCACCAATAAAAATAATAGAATTTGGTAATACGTCAGGATGTCTTTGTATATCAGGTTTCCAGAAATCAAAATCAGAAGATTGTTCTATAACTCTTACAGATTTAGGAGAAATCCTATCTTTATAAGCATCGTAACCCCCTTTTGAAGCAAAAACAATACAATCTACCGAATTAATTACATCTGTTTGCATTGGATTATTTTGTGTATCTTGTATTAGCGCAAAAGTAGGTACATCAATATTTAATTTACGGAAATAACTACCATTTCTAATTATATAATCTGGCTTAATTTTTGCTTCATTGTATTCTTTTTCAATTTTGTCCGCCAATTGAGAATATGGAGTATATCCATTTGTTTTATCTTGTAACTTAGGAAACCATCTTAACATATCATGCCACCATGTTTCTGTTCCTGGAATACACGTTAAACAGTCATTTACTAACCAACCTACCTTTTCTGTCATTTATATCTAATAATAATACATGCTTTTTAAGTTTATTTAGTTAATAAAAGTTTTTAGTTATTTTTATATATATATTTATAATATATATATATATATAAAATGAAAATAACAACAAATAACATTACTTTTAAGGTTGATACAACAAAATCAGTAAATGTATTTTATAATCATTATCAACAAGGATTAGATAAATGGGAGAAAGATACATATTGTATATTAGATTTGTTTAAAAATAATAAAGGTACTTTAATAGATATTGGTGCGTGGATTGGTCCAATATCGTTGTATTCTTCATCACTATATAAAAAAGTTGTTGCAATTGAAGCAGATCCGGTTGCGATTGAAGCATTAAATGCAAACATAAAATGTAATGATTTTAAAAATATTTGTTTAATAGAAAAGGCGTTGTCTAATATTAATAATAGTAACATTACATTTGGAGGTAATGGTCCACTTGGTAATTCTGAATCATCCATGTTAATAAATGAGAAGGATTTTTTAGATTATGAAGGAAGATCATCTATATCATGGAAAAATAATAATAATCATAAAACTATAGTTAATACAATTAATTTTGAAACTTTAATTAGCGATTTAAAATTAGATTTCAATGAAATATCACTTATAAAAATGGATATTGAAGGAGGAGAAAAAATTGTAGTTCCAGATCTTAAAAAAAATTTAATGTTATTTAATATACCATTATTTATATCACTTCATCCATGTTACCTACAAAAAAAGGATATTTATATGTTAGTTAATATGTTATTTGATATATATAATAAATGTTTTTATATTAATTCTAATAAAGAAAAGGAATATATTAAAAAAGAAATTATTCTTCTAGAAACGGATATGTATTATAGTATCCCTAATCGTTTAACAATGAAAAATGGATTACCCGGAACACGTTATTTTTCTCTAGTATTTGAAAAATAAATGATATTTATTAATATATCATTTATTCTCTCATTTCTCCTTCCTGAAAATGATATACAATACTATCAAATACTGTATGATGATGAACATTTTTTCTTCTTAACTTTTCCATTAATACTACATCTCCTGATATTAATGCCTCTCCTCTTTTTGCAATAATTGGATTGAATATATTTTCACTGTCTTTTCTAATGTTTCCTTCTGGGTAATAACCAACCTCTTCCAAATGTTTTTTTTTAATTAACAATGGCATGAACAAACCACCTTTCTCAATTTTATTTACTTTTATTTCATTTACATAGTTTAAAAAGGCTTGTTCATTATAGTCACTATGGTTATTTCCAAAATTTCGTTCAATACCATATTGTCCACTTCTCATTATACCTCTTTCAACTAAACGACTACATACACACATATTGTTATTAATATGTTTAAATAAATTTGTTTCCCAATTTGGTGAAAATGCAAAATCACTATTTAAAAATACAATATAATCACCATTTGCCTTTTTAGCAGCAGTATTCCATGCACGATATACATTATTAATGTACCACTCCTTTTTTTGTTCTTTTGTATTTTCATGAATATAATGTTTAATATGGGGATTTTCACTTAAGTAATCTAATACTTCTGGATATGCATCATTGGCAACAAAGAAAAATTCGTCACCATCGTTTAATTTTGTATGTTTATGAAATTGTTCATAAACAAATTTTAACCACTTCGTACTTTTATAAATTAAACATACATAGGATATATTCATCATATATATATATATTTATATATTAATGTTTAAATATTAATGTTTAAATATTAATTTGGGCGATTTGACACTTATATCTCTAAAATAAATAATGATAACATTCTGATTTTATAAAAAATCTTTTAATTTATTAACAATTAATTCACTAGTATTTCCATCACCTAACCAACTGATATCTACTTTTAATTCTTTACTTAGAATTTTTGATAACCATTCCCAACTTTCTATAAAATTCAAGTCAGTATTTACATCTAACATATAACTACAGTTTGCGTCAACAGATTGTGGTCTTTCTGTATAATCTCTAGGTACAATTACAGGAGTATCAAAAATAGCAGGTTCTTCTTGGGCGGTTCCACTATCTGAAATTATGAATTTACAGTGATACATAGTATTTAAATAATTTTTATAAGACATTAAGTCAATTAATTCTATATTACCTAATTCTAAATTATTTTCTTTTATAGAATTACATGTACCATAAAATTTTAACATTTTAACTGGTAAATTATACTTTTTTCCACATCTATTTGCATATTTAATTATATTTTGCATTCTTTGTTTATATTTAAAATTTTCTGGTCTATGAATATCAACTAAAATTAAATTATTTTTTTTGTTTTCTTTTGGAATAAACGGTTTACAAACCTCTACAATTGTATTTCCAACAATATGAGCATTCTCTCCAATATTCTCATTTTCTAAATATTTTTTGTATTCTGAATGATATACAAAATGTATATGACTACAATGGTCGCATACTGTTCTATTAATTTCTTCTAACATACGCTTATCAAATGAACGCATACCCGCTTCAATATGTCCAATAATATATCCTTCTTTGCGTAAGGGCAATGCTGTACAAACTGTATTAGAATCGCCTAAAAACAAAATAATATCAGGATTTAATTTTTCATTTTTTATTAAATCAATAATAGATGTCGATAAATATGATAATTGATATTGATGACCACCCTTACCCGATTTACCTGTATTTAATGTATAATCAGGTTTTCTAATATTTAAATCATCAAAAAAAACCCCTGACAATAATTTATCATAATGTTGTCCTGTGTGTACTAAAATATGATTAAATTCCATGTCTAATTTTTTAAATATTTCAGACATTCTAATAAAGTCTGGTCTAATTCCGCTAACTGTTACAACAGTTTTTTTCATATTTATATATTTATTTTTTAACAAATATATAATTTAAACGAATTATTCATATAAGTCTAGAATATTAAATTCATTATTATAAATACTAATTATTGTTTTCTTTTTTTGCAATCAACTTCTTAATATTATCAGAAATTACACTATCTGGTACTCCTCTTGTCTCAGTAGTTCCATTATTCTGGTCATAATAATATAAAACCTTATCTATTCTATGTTGAGTTTTAATATCTAAATAAGCACGCTTCACCCAATCTATATCTTCACCCCATCCTACATTTTTAAATTTATGTTTTGAAGCAATAGACCTTCTCCAAATCATAGTGTGTGCTGGTTTGCCCGTCCATCCTTCATTATTGCGTCCATATGCAAATTCAATCCCATATTTACAGAGATACGGAGTTCCGTTATTTTCACAACAAATTGTATTATAAACAATACAATCCACATCATTATTTGTTATTGCATTCATAATTTCATCAACATAATCATCACTTATTCTATCATCATCATCTATAAATGTTACATATTTACCTTTTGCCAGTTTCAACATATCATCACGTTTTTCCCCAATTGTTCTTTTTTTATTATCAAAAAATGTTAGTAATTCAATATTACTATATTTTTTTGTTTGTTCTAATAATTGTTTCATAATTCTCGGATAAAAATAATTAATTCTACTAGGAACAGTAGGCACTAAAATAGTTAATAATATTTCAGACATTATAATATTATTAGATATTATTTTAAAGTAAAATAAAGTTTTTTTGTTCTATAATTTGTTGGGATAAATCTGGTATATTAAAATAATTATTTTCATTAAATAAAGAAATTATAGTTTTATCAATACAAGTTTCTGTTTCAAATTTATTTATTTTTATTCCTAAATTATAAGCACTATTTATCATTGAAACTAATTCAAATTTCGAAACAGATCTAGGGCTAAAAATGTGTCTAATCCCATTCCAAAATTTGTTTTCTAAAATTATTTTTTCTACAATTTTTGCTAACTGTAAACATGTTACGCCATTCCAAAAATGATTTGTATATCCATTTATTTCTTTACCTGAATTAGACTTTACCCATTCTAATAATGATCTTTTATTATTAACTTCTTCTCCAATTATCGATGTTCTAATAATAGTTGCTTTACATAGTTCACCTAATGATTTAGATAATCCATAATCATTTATTTCATCATGTATAGAATTTTCATTATAATTTCCTTCTCTACCACTAAAAACACAATCAGTTGTTATATGAATCATTTTTGATTCATATTTGTCACATAATTGGCTTAATATAACTGGAAATAATGAATTAATTGTAAAATAAAGACGAGTGTTTAATCCACGTTGTTTTGATGCCTGAGGAATAACTCCTGCACAATTTATAATTATATCATTCTTTTGTAAATTTTTTGATTTTAATAATTTATCTAAAGAACTAATATTTAAGTTAGATAAATCATAATCTTTTCTATTTAATGTAATTACATTAGTATTTTTTAATAATAATGATTTCATGTAGTTTCCTAACATTCCTGTCGAGCCAAATATAAAAATTTTCATTTTATATTTGTTTAATAAAAATAATTATAAAATAAACGAGTGAGTTTTTTTACTAAATTTTTTATTAAATATATATTATATATATGATTATTAACAAAAAAATTCTTATTATAGGAGGAACTGGCTCTTTAGGAAATGAATTAACTAAAAGATATTTAAATAACAATAAATTATATCTTTATTCAAGAGATGAATCTAAACATTGGGCAATGAAAATTAATTTTAATCATCATGAAAATATTAATTTTATTATAGGAAATATTAATGATCCTGAAAAAATAAAACAAACACTATTACGTTATAATTTTGATATAATCATTCTTGCTGCTGCAATGAAACATATTGATAAAGCAGAATATGAAAGTAATGAGTGTATAAACACAAATCTTTTAGGAACTCAAACTGTATTGAATTGTATTGAAACACATAAAAATGAATTAAATAATTTAAAAGAAGTTTGTTTTATAAGTACTGATAAGGCTTGCAGCCCTGTAAATTTATATGGAATGAGCAAATCATTATCTGAATGTTTAATGATTGAAAAATCAAAATTTGTAAAAGATATTAAATTTGTTTGTGTAAGATATGGTAATGTTTTAAATTCTAGAGGAAGTATTATACCTTTACTTCATAAAATTGGGAAAAAATCTGAATATAAAAACTATAAAATAACAGATAGAAGAATGACACGTTTTGTGATGACTTTAGCACAAAGTGTTAATCTTGTTGAACATGCTATATTATTTGCAGAAAGTGGTGATATAGTTATTCCAAAACTAACATCTTGTAAAATTATCGATATGATAGAAATATTTTCAGAAATATACAATAAACCTATAATTGATGATAAATTAAGACCAGGAGAAAAACTTTTAGAAAGTTTAATTAATGAAACACAGTCTATGAGATTAAAATTTGGACCCGATGGTTACATGTATATTAAACCACCCTACAAAAATTTTATGATTAGTAATAGTGTCAGGGATTATAATAGTACAATTAATCCATTAAGTAAAGAAGAACTTCAACACTATTTAAAAACATTAAAACTTATCTAATAAAATAATGATTATTATTTAAATAATGATTATTCATATTTATTGTAATTTATTTTAATTTATTTTAATAGTTAATATGTGTCATTTATTTTATTTTTAAATAAATTTAATTCTTTTATTATTTCTTCTCGTGTCCAACTTCTTCTTTTATGTTTATCTATTTTTACTTTAATATTAACATTATCAGAGCGCATTTCATTTCTTTCTTTAATTACTGCCTCTAACACTTTATGATTTGTTTGTTTTTTTTTCATAAATTGTAAAAGTGCATTTGTATCTTTTGGAAAACAATAACCGCCATAACTTAACTTACCGTCTGTTCCTGGAACATTTGTATGCATAGGATTAATCCATTTATTTTTTAGCATTAACTTGCGAACAGTATTATAGTCACAATCCATATTTTGACATAATAAATATAGTTCGTTAAAAAATTGTACTTTCGCTGCATAAAAACAATTTACAAAACTTTTCATAGACTCACTTTCTGTAGAAGTACATATAGAGATTTCTGCTGTGGGATAACCTTTATTATAGAATTCAATTAATGGTGCTAAAATTTCATTTGTAATTAAAGGACCCTTGCCTAAAACAATATGTTTTTGATTATGAAAATCCTCAAATGCTGTAGCCGCTGTTAAAAATTCCGGATTATGTATGAAATTTAATTTATATAACTCAGAAAATATCTTTGTTGTTTCTGGTTCAACTGTTGATTTTATAACAACTAATCCAGTATAATCATGTATAACTAATTTTTTACATATTTCGTGCATAGGGGTCTTATCATATGTATTTGTTTCTTCATTAAATATGGTTGGGAGTGCTAAAAACATTATATTACTTTCTAAACATTCTTCAAAACTATCGGATTTTTTAAATTTATCATAACCCTTAACCTCAAATCCTTTTAATGTAAAACTTTTTAACATTGAACCTCCCACAAATCCTAATCCAATTATTGATATCATATATATATAGTATTAACAAAAATAATTTTAATTTATTCTACAGTAACAACCTTTGCAAGATTTCTAGGCATATCTGCGTTATTTCCTTTATCTATAGATAAGTAAAATGCCAATAATTGCAAGGGAATAATACATAATAAATCTGCATATGATTCATTTTTTTCAACAAATATAGCATTTGGTAAATTTAAATCATATTTATTTGTTACTAAAATAATAGTAGCATATCTACTTTTAATCTCTTCATAAGCATTCATATTTTTTGAAAAATACTTATTTTCTGGAGAAATTAAAATTACTGGAAAATCTTTCTCTAATAATGCAAAGGGTCCATGTTTCAAACTACTGGAACTATAACCTTCTGAGTGAATATATGAAATCTCTTTTATTTTTAATGCTGCTTCGAGTGCAATAGCTTCACCTTTATCTTTTCCTAATATAAAACAACTTGGTTTATTACTAAATAATTTTAAATAACTTTTTATATTATTTTTTTTTAAAGTCTTTTCAATATCTAAATAAAGTTTTCTTAGATCACGAATATGTTTCTTTCTTTTTTGCATATTAATATCGTGAATTTGCGCAAACCAAATTGCCATCATTGAAAGAATAATTACTTGAGATGTAAATGATTTAGTAGATGCTACACCTACTTCTCTACCTGCATTTAAGTAACAACCGCAATCTACTTCACGTGCTATTAAAGAATCTACTACGTTAACTACTCCTATTGTTATAATATCTTTATCTTTACACATTTCCAAACATCTATATAAATCTTTTGTTTCACCTGATTGTGATAATAAAATTAATCCTGTTTTACCTTTATCAGATATATCGTTTAATTCAAATTCGGCTCCATCAATAACTTGTATAGAATTAAAGTTGCATAAATCCTTAAAATATTTTTTCCCACACATACCAGCAAAAAATGACGTTCCGCAACCTAACAAAATAATATTTTCTATTTCTAATAATTGATCTAAATGTTCATTTAATCCCCCCAATTTAACCTTATTATTTGATAATAATCTACCACCTAAACTAATGGCACGCAAAGAGGAGTCTACTTGTTCGTAAATTTCCTTTTCTGTCCAATATTTAAATGGAAAGGGTGATAATTCTAAATCTTTATTTTTAATTAATAATTTTGTATATGTTTCCCGAGTTGTCATATTTATTTTATTTTTTGTTATTTGTAATTTACAAATATCATGATTATTTAGTGCAATATAATTATTAGTTTTATTACAAAATGCACTTTGTTCTGATGCCACTAAAGCAATATTATTGTTAACACTAACTAATAAAGGGCTTCCCTTTCTAGTACAATATAATGAATCTAACTCATATAGTGACAATATAACTAAACCCCATGTACCTTCTAATTGAGTTAATGTTTTTTCTATTGCTTTTTCAACATTTTTTTCTACTAAATAATTGAGTTCAATTGTATTTACTATAACTTCAGTATCTGTCTCAGAAATACAATGAATATTATTTTCTTTCAACTTTTCTTTTAGTTCTAAATAATTTTCAATAATACCATTGTGAACTAATACAAAGTTTTTTGACTGACTTAGATGAGGATGACTATTAATATCAGTTTTAGGCCCATGTGTTGCCCATCTTGTATGTCCTAATCCAATAATTGAATTTTGATGTTTTTCTTTGTTTTCTTCAAGTTTTTGTAAAGCAGATATATCTCCGGAAGCATATTTACTTGTTTGAAATGTATCATTATTTACAGTTGTAATCCCGGCTGAATCATATCCTCTATTTTGTAATTGTTGTAAACCTAAAAGTAAAATTTCTGTTATTTTTGGAGAAATTCCAGCAATTATACCACACATATATAAACTAAGTATGTATAATAAAAAAAATATAATTAATACAATAATATTTTTTTTAAATCAAATTACTTACAAGACGTTCTAAACCATCCATAAAATTAATTTTAATATTCCAACCTAAATCTTTTAACTTTTTATTAGAAATATAATACCGTTGGTCATTAAATGGTCTATCTTCTATATACTCAATCCATTCATCATAATTTTCTGTTTTTTTTATTAACTTAATTAAAATCCTTGCTACCTCCATAACAGAAAACTCCATCCCTTCATCACACCCTATATTATAAATTTCTCCAATTTGACCTTTTTCTAAAATAAATTCAAATGCTGTTGCAGTATCATATGCATGTAAAAATGCTCTTACTGCGGTGCCTTCTCCTTGAATAGTAACTTTTTTGTTTTCTTTTAAAAGTTTAATAAATCTAGGCACTAATTTTTCAGGATATTGATTAGGGCCATATACATTATTACCTCTTGTTATTATTATAGGCATTTTAAATGAGTGATTATAAGATTGTGCTATTAGTTCTGCTCCAGCTTTTGTTGCTGCATATGGATTTGTTGGACATAAAATACTATGTTCTGTTTTATGATTTTCATTAACATCTATCATAGACTCCCCATATACTTCATCTGTTGAAACATGTATAAATTTTCTTATTTTACCATATTTTCTACAACATTCTAATAAAATATGTGTACCTAAAATATTGTCTTTTGTATATTTTAATGAATCGGTAAAAGAATGCTGTACATGACTTTGTGCTGCAAAATGAATAACTTGTTCTATTTTATGAGTTGTTAATACATGATTAACTAAATCCTCTGAACATAAATTACCTTTTACAAGTATATATGAATTACTATTTCTAATATTTTCATCTACATTATTTTCATTTGCACAATAATACATTGCATCAAAATTAATTATATTGTATTTATTTTTCCTAAATATATGATTAATAAAATTTGATCCAATAAATCCACAACCGCCGGTAATTAATAAGTTTGTTTTTTTATTCATTTATCTTTAATAATTATAAACATGAAATTTTTAATTTTTGGACACAAAGGTTGGATCGGTTCTATGGTTATTAAACTTTTAGAAAAACAAAACATACCCTTTGTTTTATCTAATTCACGTGCAGAAAATAAAGAAAGCGTAGAAAAAGAACTAATGACTGTTAATCCCACACATGTAATGAGTTTTATTGGTAGAACTCATGGTACAACAAGAGACGGTACAAAATATACTACAATTGATTATTTAGAACAAAAAGGAAAAATTAAAGAAAATGTTAGAGATAATTTATTTGCTCCTGTTGTTTTAAGTTTGCTATGTAAAAAACATAACATTCATTTTACTTATTTAGGAACAGGATGTATTTTTAAATATGATAATAATCATCCATTTGCAAATGAAAATACTGGATTTAGGGAAGATGACTTACCAAATTTTTTTGAATCATCCTATTCAACTGTTAAAGGTTACACAGACCAACTTATGCATTTACTAGAAGAAAACACTCTTAATTTAAGGATAAGAATGCCTATTATTGATAAATTAGAACCTAGAAATTTTATTACAAAAATTATAACATATGAATATATTTGTTCAATCCCTAATTCTATGACTGTATTAGATGATTTACTACCATGTGCTATAGAAATGGCAGAGTTGGGTGTTACAGGAACAGTAAATCTTACTAATCCTGGAGTTGTTAGTCATAATGAAATATTAGAAATGTATAAAGAAATAATAGATCCTTCTTTTACATGGAAAAATTTTTCCAAAGAACAACAAGATAAAATTTTAGCGGGAGGGAGGTCTAATGATTGTTTAGATACGCAAAAATTATCATGTATGTTTCCAAATATCAAACATATTAAAGAGGCTGTAAGAGATACACTAGTTAGAATGAAAATAAACTGTAGTTAAATTACGTATAAATATTTATTATTTTATTATTTATTAATATAATGATAACATTTATTGTTCCAACAATTGGAAGAAAATCTTTAGAAAGAACAGTTAATTCAATAAAAAATCAGTCTTGTGATGATTGGAAAGCTATAATAATTTTTGATGGTATTAAAAAAACCATTGAAATTGATGATGATAGGATTTCTTATTTAGAAATAGAAAAAAAGGGATTTGATAAAAATAATTCAGGTAGTGTTAGAAATGAAGGTATAAAATTATGTACAACTGAATGGATTGGTTTTGTAGATGATGATGACACGATATCACCATATTATATTGAAAATTTAAAAAAAGAAATAGAATTAACCCCGTCAGTGGAGTGTGTTATATTTAGAATGCTTAATACAAATAAAAGAGTTCTTCCATCAAAAACATCCACAAACTTTTATGGAGGAGATGTTGGAATATCATTTTCTATCAAAAATACGCTGATAGATGCAGGTCATAAATTTATACAAAGTGATCAACCTGAAGATTTTAAACTTTTAAATAGAATAAGAAGTTCTGGTCATAAAATTGTTGGTTCTTCTTTTGTTTCGTATTTTGTGAGATGTGAATACAGTAATGGTCCATGGATGAACTCTATAAATAGATTTTTCATAAATTAATTTGTAAAAAAAATATTATTTAGTTATGCCAAGTATGATAACATTTATTATACCTAGTAAAGGAAGAGACACCATAAATAAAACAATAGACAGTATTAAAAATCAAACATGTGAAGATTGGAAAGCTATAATAATTTTTGATGGTATAAAAAAAACCATTGAAATTGATGATGATAGAATTTCTTATTTAGAAATAGAAAAAACAGGAGAGGGAAGAAATAGTGCAGGTGGTGTTAGAAATAAGGGAATGGAATTATGTACAACTGAATGGATTGGTTTTGTAGATGATGATGATTGTATAACACCACATTATGTTGAAAGTTTAAAAAAAGAAATAGAGTTAAAACCTGATTTAGATTGTGTTATATTTAGAATGATTTTTGGGAGTGGGGGGATTATGCCGCATGATGGTGAACGAACATTTAGAGCAGGAGGTGTAGGTATATCTTTTTGTATGAAAACAACACTATTTAAGTCAGGAATAAAATTTATTCCTAATGAATGCGAAGATTTTTATATGTTACGTAACATAAGAAAAAAAGGCAAAATGGTTATATCTCCATATGTAACATATTTAGTTCATCAAAATTCCCGTACTGATGCAATAAATATCTATTTAAACAGAAGTTATATAAATTAATGAATTATATTTTCAAAAATAAAATTATTCAATTATATAAAGTATGATAACATTTATTGTTCCAACAATTGGAAGAAAAACGTTAGAAAGAACAGTTAATTCAATAAAAAGTCAATCTTGCGATGATTGGAAATGTATAATAATTTTTGATGGTATAAAAAAAACCATTGAAATTGATGATGATAGAATTTCTTATTTAGAAATAGAAAAAACAGGAGAGGGCAGAAATAGTGCAGGTGGTGTTAGAAACAAGGGGATGGAGTTATGTACAACGGAATGGATTGGTTTTGTAGATGATGATGATTACATAACACCACATTATGTTGAAAGTTTAAAAAAAGAAATAGAGTTAAAACCTGATTTAGATTGTGTTATATTTAGAATGAATGTCAAAAGAAGTAAAATTATTCCACTACCAAATACAAAAATGTTTGTATGTGGAAGTGTAGGTATATCATTTTCTATGAAAACATCACTATTTAAATCAGGAATAAAATTTATACCTTCCTCATGTGAAGACTTTTTAATGTTAACCAAAATAAAGGAAGAAAAGCACAAAATTGTAATATCTCCATATATCACATATTTAACTTATCAGAATCATTATTGGAAAATTAAAAATAAATCTAAAAATTTAAATAGAAGTTATATTAATTATTAAATTATATTTTCAAAAATAAAATATAATTTAAGATAAATGAAGATTTTAGTTACTGGTTCATCTGGACTTGTTGGTTCTGCCATAAAAAAAATCTCTCCGCAGTATTCTTACGAATTTGTTTTTTTATCGTCTAAAGATGGAGATCTTACAGATTATAAACAAACATATAATATATTTAGAAAACACAAACCTGATTATGTTATACATTTAGCAGCATGTGTCGGTGGATTGTTTAAAAACATGAATGAGAAGGTAAACATGTTTGAAAAAAATACACTTATTAATTTTAATGTAGTAAAATATTCACATGAATTTAATGTTAAAAAACTAATATGCTGTTTGTCAACATGCATTTTTCCAGATAAAACAACATATCCTATTAATGAAGAAATGTTACATAATGGTCCCCCTCACTCCTCAAATGATGCTTATGCATATGCTAAAAGAATGTTAGAAATACATTGTAAGGCATATCAAGAACAATATAATTCTAATTTTATTTGTGTAATCCCTACAAATATTTATGGTCCCAATGATAATTATTGTTTAAATGATGGACATGTTATACCTGCACTAACTCATAGATGTTTCTTAGCAAAAGAAAAAAACAAACCATTTAGAGTATTAGGAAGTGGAACTCCTCTTAGACAGTTTATTTATTCAGAAGATTTAGCAAAACTTTTCATGTGGACACTTGAAAAGTATCAAGAAAAAGAAAGTTTAATTTTATCTGTTGGAGAGAAAAATGAAGTTTCAATTAAAAAAGTTGCTACAGAAATAGCAAAATCATTTAATTATGAACATATGATGGAATTTGATACCAGATATGCAGACGGTCAGTTTAAAAAAACAGCAGACAATAGCAAACTTATGAAATTATTAGGTAATTTTAAATTTACATCCATTAAAGAAGGAATTCGAAAAAATACAGAATGGTTTATCGAAAATTTTGAGTACGCTAGAAGATAATATTAATATTTATTGTGTACAATCTTCTTTTACCATTTCTTCTACCAATTGTTTAAAACTATATTTAGGTTTCCATTTTAATATAGTTTGTGCTTTCGTTGCATCTCCTAATAGTTCTTCAACCTCGGCGGGTCTAAAATATCTTTCACTAATAAAAATTAACTCTCTACCTGTCTTTTTATCATATCCTATTTCATTTAATCCACTACCCTTCCAATGAATATCAAATCCCTTTATTCTAAATGATATTTCAATAAATTCTCTTACAGAATGATATTCGTTTGTTGCTAGAACAAAATCATCGGGAGTATCTGATTGTAAAATTCTCCACATACCTTCCACATAATCTTTAGCATGACCCCAATCACGTTTAGCATCTATATTTCCCATTACTAACTTATCTCGTTCACCAGTTAAAATCATATTAAGTCCTCTCGTAATTTTTCGAGTTACAAATGTTGGCCCTCTTCTGGGAGACTCATGGTTAAAAAGTATACCATTACAAGCAAACATATTATATGCCTCTCTATAATTTTTTGTTATCCAATAACCATATAATTTAGCTACACCATATGGTGATCTAGGATAAAAAGGAGTTGTCTCTTTCTGAGGTACTTCCTGAACTAAACCATATAATTCACTTGTCGATGCCTGATAAAATCTACATTTTTCCATCATCCCACTACTTCTTATTGCTTCTAATAATCTCAAAACACCTAATCCATCAACATTCCCAGAATATTCAGGCATTTCAAAAGATACCTTCACATGGCTCATAGCACCTAAGTTGTAAACCTCTAACCGATCTAAATCGCTATAAGTTGATTTTATTTCATATATTATATGTAACAAATTTGGTCCATCGGTTAAATCTCCGTATTTTAAAATAAGTTTTTTATTATCATATAAATGGTTTATTCGGCGAGTATTTATGGAACTAGAGCGCCTAATAATTCCCCATACATAATAATTTTTCTCTAAAAGTAATTCTGCTAAATAAGAACCATCTTGTCCTGTAATTCCTGTAATTAAAGCCACCCTCATTTTTATTAACAATTTATTAAAAAAAAAAAATTTTTACTTATTCTTTTTTAAAAACACAAAATACTATTATACAAAATTATTGTTCACCCTTCATCTTTAAATATTTATCAGCACCAGCAGCATGTCTCACTGTATATTTGCTTCTACTTTTCCAATCAGCGCCTACTGTTTTTTCACTCATAAAATACAATGCACCTCCCGGTACATTTACAGTTAAAGTTTTACCTACAACTTTACTTTTATAAAACCATCCAAACTTCATTCTCATCATTTCTCCAACTCTAAGACAAGATACAATTACTCTTTCTGTATCACCATGTGGACCTATTCCATTTTTATCAATATTTAAATATTTATTTCCCTCTACTATCAAATCTTTTTCTTTCATCAAACTTTCTACACATTGCTTTAGTCTCAATACTAAAGGAGATTGATCATATCCTATTATTGTCCCCTTCTTATTTTCATAGTCTGGTTCTCTATACTTTTTACCATAACATACATTAGTTCTAGCATGTTTATTTAAAACTTTTTGCCTTCTTGTATCAAAATATTTATCATCCCATTTATAACTATTTAACTCTTTTAAAAATTTTTTATGAACCTTATCCGCTAAAAAGTTATTCACAATCATAAAATGAGCGGGTTCAGGACGTAATCTTTCTTCTATTTCTACACCTTCAAGCAAATCATTTAAATTATAAATTTTAACATCTAACCCAAACATATCTTCTAATATTCCTTTTGCATATTCTAATCTTTCTAAATTCCAACCTTCACCCTTTTTTCGTTTTGAACCTATAAACTCCATACCTGTATGATTTTCACCACCATTTCCAATTGTTAATGAATAGGTTGTTTTTTCTTCTTTTTGAGTTTTTGTTTTTTTCGGCTTTTTTTCTTTTTTCGGCTTTTTTTCTTTTTTCGGCTTTTTTTCTTGTTTTTTCGATGCTTTCTTCATTTTATCGAATGCACTCATAGTATATATTTATTTACGTATGTTTATTTTTTTTTCAATTTTTTATGTTAAAAAAAGTGGCATTTTTATAATATAATAAAAAATTGAACGTATTAATTATAATAATATTTATTATACCCTAAACCTATTATGGTTCTACAAAACCCCAAAGACTATGGATTGAGAGAAAAAAGAAGCAAACAAAAAACACAGCGAAATCGCACCAAAAGTCAATGGTCTTATCATAAAGGAAAAAAAGTAAACAAATCTGGTGTTTATTATAATGATGCTATTGTTCAAATTAAAAATAAAAAAAGAAAAAGAAGTAATGAAAAAAAAACAACAAAAAATCAAGAGAAATGTTGTATTTGCTATCAAAGTTCAGATAAAATAACTTTTATAAATTGCAAGAAAGGTGGTGTTCAAATTAAAAATCACGGTAGAAGTTCCGCATGTTGTAAAGATAAACCTATCTGTCATACATGCCGACAAAAATGTATTAAATCTTGCCCTTTCTGTAGAAATCATAAATTACATATTATTGAGACAGTGCGTTATCCTAAAAAAAAACAACCGTGGGCTTTTCGTGAGATATTAAGATATGAAAAGATAAGGGAAAAAAAGAAAAAAAATAAAATAGAAAAATACAAATTACAAAGATGGGATGCAGAATGGGATAAATACGTTGCATGGCAACGTATACGCACGCCTGTATCAATTCCTAGAGAAGATAATGTATTCGGGGGGTTTTATTCTAATTTTGATTACAGTTCAATCTTTTAACTCTCTAGAAAAAACTACATATTAAATTTAATTCAAGTATTTTTTTATATTTAAATAAATCTTTCTATTTTATATTAATGTATTCTATTTTTAAAAACTTTAATAAAAATTTAAGTACAATAAAAAAAATTAAACCTAAAACAAAACCAAAAAAACACATGTTTGATATTGAAAATGAATCTTGGACTAAACCAAAAAAACCCCAACCATTTTCATATTTTTATTTAAAATATCTAATTGATATGTCAGAGAAAAAAAATTTTTAAATCAATCTTTATTACTATTTATAGTTTAAAGGTCAGTAACGACAACATCCTCTTCTGGATTACGCTTTATCATGTAATGTGTAGGATATTTTCCCGGTTGAAAGATAAACCAACCTTTAATATCAGTACCAGTAGTTTCACCATGTTTGTTCTCAACCCAATGTGAAACATAACCTGAACGGGGCTGGATATGTCCGTTTTCTGCTGTAACTGTAATATCTTCACGGAGAACCCTGCTCTCCTCCTCATCATCCTTTTCTGTCATATAAAATGTTTCGTTGTTTTTATCATTAATACCCGGATTATCTTTGAACCAACAAAAACAAGCTCCCTCGTCTTTCATAGCTTCAATCAGGTCCTGTTCCAGATTGACCTTAAACTTTTTTCCACTATTAGTGTGCCAGTATCCCATTATATGTAGTATATGTTTTGTTTGCTTTATATGTTTTGTTTGTTTTGTTTGTTTTATATGTTCTGTGCGTATGTAGTGTGTAAATAATTTTACACATAAAATTATATTCAATTTTCTATAAGTGTTAGGATTTTAAGATTGATAAAAAAAAGGCGGCATTTTTCTTTTGTTTTTGCTAACCTTTTGAAAAGGTATTTTTTTGATTTTTGTTTTGTTTTTGCGAACTTTTTGAAAAGTTCTTTTTTGATTTTTGTTTTGTTTTGGTATACCTTTTTGAAAAGGTATAATTAATCGCTTCCATATCCACGCATACGTTCTTGCAATTCTTCCAACCTCTCAATTTCTTCCTCACGCATTTCCTCTACCCATTTTTCTTCCCTCTCAATTTCTTCATCATGTATTTCCTGTTCCTCTCCGATGTATCCGACATATTCTCTACAATCTCCTAGGAAGATGTCGCGAGTGCACCCTTTTAATGTTTTGCATCTTCGAAAAGATGACTCCTCGAATGCATGTACACCGACCTTTTTAACACCTTCCAAAAGGATTTCCAAATCACTCTTAACTCCCTCTGTCCAGCTTTTCCATTGGCAAAGATTTGCCCCAGCATCAGTGTATCCCTGATCTTTATCTGCGGCATTATATAGATATTGCACGTGTTCGTTCCAGCAATGCCACATTCTTGTAAACTTCTTCGGTAGAGATCCTTTGAGAACGGCAACAATGTTACTATCAAAAGGATGGCACCTCCACGGGCCAGTAAAATATTCTTTCTGCCACCAGTAAAAGATTAAGGCATCGTTCACCCGCCCCCGTTCTTCCCAGTATTCTAACGCCATTTTTTTGGCTTCGCGATAGGAGTTGGTTGCATCCCTTTTCACATCCATTGTCTTTTTTTTACATAGAGAATTTCCAAATACACAGAGAGGATTTGCCCAACACAGAGTAAATGTAATATCAGGAGCCAAATAATGCATAAGTTCATCTCTCACTGGCCCAAACTTTTTTTCCCGGTTCCAAATATCAACATAAAGAAGATCTTTTCGGTGTGCGTAATGCATTTTCTTCCATTCAGCAATCACTTTTCTCCTGATATGATAAGGAATTGAAACATCGTCGTATGCTCTGGGTTGTCCCCATGACGCACGGTCCGTTTCCTCAATGTTCTCAAACTGTTTCTCAAACATTCCCTTCTCATATTCATGCCCTGACATGTAATACCTGTTCCATCCACAAAATATAGAACTGCTAGTTGCCTGTTGCATCTCAGCGAGATTTTTCTTACCAGTCTGTTTGACATAGAATGTGATGATCCTTGCTGCTGAGTTGGCTACCGCCTTTACACATCTTTTCATCTTCTTCCACAGTTTCTTCTTTTCTTTTCTTTCCTTCTTAGATACAGCAGTCTTATTCTTTTTGTAAGATTTTTTCAATTCGTCAACCATGTTACATAACTCTGATATCGTGAACTGGTCTGGGTTACAACCGGTCACGTATCCAAACTCGCGAAAAAGCGTACTGTTAGCTTCTCTCATTCTATCTAGCTCTGTCTTAAGTTGTTCAAAAGTTCCCGGGGCCTTCAGGTAGCCACTCAGAGTGTA
>CESF01123259.1_pt1 | contig 32382 bp, 29 predicted proteins | sample 356331 | NCBI WGS metagenome assembly CESF01 (sample SAMEA2621779, study PRJEB7988) | marine metagenome | biome: marine biome (ENVO:00000447); feature: surface water layer (ENVO:00002042); material: "saline water (ENVO:00002010), including plankton (ENVO:xxxxxxxx)" | depth 5 m
AGCTCAGATACAATTAAAAATAAAATCCATAATGTAGTTGAAGATACTAGAAAAGCAATAAACGGTTCACAAACAAATATCCAATTAGGTCAAGTACTTATTTCAAATTTAGAAAACTAGTTTTTGCTTAAAAAAGAGTGGATAATTATGATCATGAGGATAATTTAACTTACGATTTTGAAACGAAAGAATTGTATCATATCGTTTAGCAGTCAAGAGTTAATTTTCTTCAAATATACTTATACTCTAGCTAATATTAGCTTCAAGGAACTCTTACTTAAAGTTAGTACAATACATATTAGTATTAGATAGATTGTGTTATATAAATTAACACTCTATTAAAAGGTAAATTATGAAAACACAACATATCGAAGATATTATTGATATGCAAGATGAATTACTTGAAATATCAGAAATTGAAAAAATGATTAGTGATGAAGAGATTTTAGAAATGTATGAAAATAAATATTCAAATAAACTTTATTGCTTAGTTATGAAATCATTAACTCATGAAGTTTATACAAAAGAAAATATTGCTAAAAAAACTTTTGAAAGAATTATTATACATTTAAATACATTGAATAAAAAACTAAATAGAAATGTAGGACTTCTTGTAGCAACTTTAGATTACCTGCAAAATATAATAAAAACACTAGATGAACCTAAAATAATAGAAGAAAATAAGAGTGATGTTTTACTCGAAACATCTACAATTGACGAGCTTACAACTCTTTATTTACGTGATATTTTTGATATAACTATAATAAAAAGAGTTGCAGAATCAAATAGAAGTAAAACACCTATTTCACTAATTATGTTAGATATAGATGATTTTAAAGTTATAAACGATACTTATGGACATCAAAAAGGTGATTTTGTACTTAATAAAATTGGTGAAGAAATAAACTTATCTGTAAGACAAATGGATATGGCAGCTAGATATGGTGGAGAAGAATTCGCAATTTTAATGCCAGAAACAAGAATATCTACAGCTTCAAAAATTGCACAAAGACTACGAAAAAAAATTAAAAATATTGACTTTGAAGAGTTTAAAGTAACTATTAGTTTAGGAGTTAGTCAAAGTGATGATGAGATTAATACAGCACAAAAACTAATCGAAATAGCAGATACATATTTATACAAAGCAAAAGAAAATGGCAAAGATAGAGTAGAAATATATGAAAAAAGTAATTAATAGCTTAAGGAGACTGTATATTTAAACTCTACATAATCTAAACTATCAACTACTTTATGAACTATTTCTGTTTCATTAAGTACCCTATTTTCAATTGAAAACAACTTTCCTATCATCTCATTTTTATATATAGTTTTAAATAAATTCACCTTTGTAATTTTACAAATTTCATTTGGTTTTTCTTTAAATAAAACTCCATTCCTTCAAAGATTGTTGTTAAAACTGGTATTATCACTGTTAAATTATTTTCTGAAATGATGAAAAAAGAAATAAATGAAAATATTACAAAATAATTTTTTGATAAATACTGTCTTTTATTGTTTAATGTAGCTTCTAAATTTATTTTTTTTAATTCTATTTTGTTATTTTTAATTTATTTTGGCTAAAAATTAATTATACATAATATGACCTTTCATAATAAACTTCTTAAAATTTATGTAATATTACAATATTACAATTATTAATATAAGTATTTTTATGTATAATTATTATATGGAAAGTATCTTATACCAAACAAGAGAATTAGTATGTTTAAGAAAATTATTTTAATTATTTTATCATTTAAAAATAATTGTGATTTTAAGATAAAGAGTAGTAGTAAGATAATATGACAAATAAAATTGGAAAAGTATTATTCAAAAAAATCTTTATTTGGTATACTTTAATAGCCATAATATTAACATGTTATCAAATATACAGTGAATATATCACATATGACAAAGCTTTAAATAATTCTTTATATAACACAGAAAAATCATTAAAAAAAGCCCTTTCAAGTGCTGTATGGAACCTTGATGATGAATTAACAAAAGTAACTGTTGAGTCAATAGTTGAATTAGATAATATCCTTGGTGTTAAAATCACAGATCCAAAAGGCTCATTAGTATCAAAAGTTGGAAATACAGAAAATATTAAAAAAGTCATTTCTCATAAATTTGAATTATATCATACAAAAGAATATATTGCAGATGTTATATTGTTTTCATCACAGAATATAACTTTTCAAAATATGAAAAACAATGTAAAAGTGATCTTAATAAATGCTCTTTTAAAATCTATTTTCTTGTTATTAGTTATTTATTATTTTACAAATAAAATGATTACTCAAATATTATCTAAGTTAACACAGGCTTTAAATAGTACAAGTTTATCAAATAATAGTAAAATTACTTTTGATGAATTAAGTAAAGATAATGAAATTTATACTTTAATAAAAAGTTTTAATGATATGAATGACCGATTAGAAAAAGAGGTTCATAAAAACAAAGAGCTGCAAGATTTAAGATTAAAAGCAATGGGAGAATTACTTACAAATATTGCACATCAATGGAGACAACCACTAGCTGTAATATCAACTGCTGCAACAGGTACAAAATTTTCCAAAGAAATGGGAGAATTAACAGACGAAGATTTTAATAGAGCAATGGATTCTATTAACAACTCAACCCAACATCTTTCTAAAACTATTAATGATTTTAGCACCTTGTTAAAAAAAGATAGTATTCAAAAAGAATTTTTAATATCTAGTCCAATTAATAAAGCACTGGATATATTAAATACTCTGTTAAAAACTCAGAATATTCAGATAATAAAAAATATAGAAAATATATCTATTATATCATCAAAGAATGAACTTGTAAAAGTATTATTAAGCTTGTTAAACAATTCTAAAGATGCTTTAACTAATCTAGAAGATGAAAAAAAATTAATATTTATAAAAGCATATAAAAAAGACGAAAAAACTATAATAGAAGTAAAAGATAATGCAAAAGGAATAAAAGAAGAAATTTTAAATAAAATTTTTGAGCCATATTTTACAACAAAACATCAAGCTCAAGGAACAGGATTAGGATTATATATAAGTCAAAATATATTAACAAATAATTTACATGGCTCAATTAGTGTTACAAATATTAAGTACGTATATAAAGGTATTGAATATAAAGGTGCAAATTTTACAATAGAAATATGATATACTTTTAGAGTAAATAACTTAATTAAAGAGCTTAATAAATGAGGATCTAATGAAAAAGAATAAAAAGATAACTTTAATATTCTTATTACTTTTGTTTACAACAAGTACTTATGCTATAAATTTAAAATTTGGTATTTATACTTCTGACAAAGCTTCAGTTATGTATAAACAATTTAGTCCAATTATTAAATATTTAGAAAAAGATGCAAAAAGACAAGGCCTTGATATAAAAATCTCTATTAAAATTTATCCATCTTATGAAAGTGCATTAGAAGGTATTGTAAGAGGAGATTATGATTTTGCACGTTTTGGACCTGCAACTTATATCCTAGCAAAACAAAGAAATGATGCTATAAAACTTCTGGTAAGAGAAGAACAAAAAGGCAAAAAAGTGTTTAATGGAATATTCATTGTAAAAGAAGATTCTTCTATAAAAACTTTACAAGATTTAAAAAATAAAAGTTTTGCTTTTGGAGATAAACGTTCAACAATAGGAAGGTACCTAGCTCAAGATGAATTATTAAAAGCAAACATAACATCAAAAGACTTAAAAGAATATGACTATTTAAATAGACATGATAAGGTTGCTCTAGCTGTCGCTTTTGGAAGCTTTGATGCAGGAGTTGTAAAAGAAAGTTCATATAAAAAATATAAGTATAGAGGATTAAAAGCTATTTCAAGTTTTCAAAATATTACAAAACCATGGTTAGTAAGATCAGGACTTAATGATAAAATTTATAATACATTAAAAGAATCCTTATTAAATTTAAAAGATGAAAGAATTTTAAAATCTATTAAAAAAACTGCTTTTATTGAATCAAGAGATGAGGACTATGCTGTTATTAAAAAGAGTATAGAAAACTCAAGTAAATTCTAATGAAATTAACTTTCAAAATCACAGCTACAGTTTTAATAACGGTAATATCTTTATTAACATTTTTTGGATTTTTTATAATCAAAGATGAAAAAAATTTCCTTGAAACACTGCAAGATAGACAAGGTAAAACAATAGTTAATACAATTTCTATTTCTATTTTAGATTCAGTATTATTAAACGATTATGCTGCTATTGACACTATTGTTGAAAATATTTCACAAGCATATAAAAATATAATCTCAATACAAGTATTAATGAATGAAGAAGTTGTATCTGAAACTTTTAAAGATGAGATGAGTAAAGATAAAACAAGTTCTTTTAAATCAAATGTTCTAATTAACGATGAAGTTTTAGCAAAAGTTGTTATTACAATCTCAAAATTAGATGACTCTAGACTTATAAATAACAGAGTTAAATATATCATATTTATATCTTCACTTATCACTTGTTTATTAATTTTAGTACTAATCCTAATAATAAAATATTTACTTATTAATAAAATAAATTTTATTTCAAAAAGTACACAACAAATAAAGTTAAATAATTTACATAAACCTATAGAAATAAACACAAATGATGAGTTTAAAGACTTAGCAAACAATATAAATGAGATGACAAAACAACTAAATAAGGAAATCCAAGAAAACAAAAGTAAAACAAAACTTCTATCAGAACAAGCAAAAATGGCTTCCTTAGGTGAAATGCTAGGTAATATCGCACATCAATGGAGACAACCTTTAAGTGTAATCTCTAGTGCAGCAACTGGGACAAGATTTCAAAAAGAAATGGATATGCTAGAAGACAAAGATTTTTATAGAGCAATGGACTCAATAAATAACTCTGCACAATATCTATCACAAACAATTGAAGACTTTAGAGGTTTTTTTAATCCAAAAAATAGAAAAGTAAAAGAATTCCAAATTTCTAAAACTATTGATAAAGTGTTAAATATTATAAATGCACAATTTGTTGCTAAAGATATAACAATAATAAAAAGCATAGAAAATATTACTTTTAAATCTATTGAAAATGAGATTATCCAAGTTTTAATAAATATATTAAATAATTCAAAAGATGCACTAATTGATAAAGAAATAAAAAATAAATTAATTTTTATAAATGTATATAAAAAAGATGAGACTATATATATAGAAGTGTTAGATAATGCAGGTGGAATAAAAGACGATGTTATAGATAAAGTATTTGAACCTTATTTTACAACTAAACATCAATCTAATGGTACGGGTATTGGCTTGTATATGAGTCATGATATTGTAATAAATCATTTAATGGGAAGTCTTAGTGTTTCAAATGAAGAGTTTGAACATAAAAGTGTCAACTATATCGGTGCTAAGTTCACAATTGCAATGTGAGTTGAAATTAAAAAACATTAATCCTATTGCAGATAAAATAAATGCACTCTTCTTTTTCTTCAAATGCATCTATTTATATTATGTTAATATTTATTAAAAATATCGATTAGGGCTAAGGTTCTTTCTTTTGAAACTTCATTCTTTTCAAGAATGTCTGAAATCATTGCAATTCCAGATGCTGCTTTTGTTTTAGCTACATCAGCTATATTCTCAATAGTAATCCCACCAATAGCAACTATAGGATAATCTACATTTAAAGACCAAGATATTAAATCTTCTGTACCAACAGTATCATAAACTAATTTTTTAGAAATAGGTACATAAATAGGCCCAATAGCTAAATAAGAGGGCTCAAATTCTAATGCAATATCAATCTCTTTTGGTGTATGAGTACTAATTCCTAAACGAATTCCTGCATCAAGTATAGCTTGAACATCTGCATCTTGGATATCTTCTTGTCCAAGATGAATACCATATACTTTATGTTTTATACCCAATTCCCAAAAATCATTTAGAAAAAAACGTGCATTGTAAGCTTCAGAGATTTTAATTGCTTCAATAATTTCATCTTCAAGTTCTTTTCCTTGAAAAGCATCTTTAGTTCTTAATTGTGCTGTTGTAATACCTACTTCATAAAGAGGTTTTAATTTGTAAGCACGATCAACAATAGGATAAATACCTAAAGGTGTTTCATCACATTTTGGAAATTTCATATTAATCCACCTGATGCCAAAATGGCGTTCCAATTGTAGGAGTTGAAGCAGAGGCAAAATCTCTTTTTTGCATTACTCCTGCTTCATATCCTAAACGTCCTGCTTCAATTGCTAATCTAAAAGCATTTGCCATTTTTACAGGATCTTGAGCTAAGGCAATTGCAGAGTTTAAAAGTACTCCATCATATCCAAGCTCCATAGCTTTTATTGCATGAGAAGGCTTTCCAATACCTGCATCTATAATTAACTGCAAAGAAGGGAATTGTTTACGTATAGCAATTAAATTATCTGGATTCATTAATCCCTTTCCTGAACCAATCTGTGAGCCCCAAGGCATAATGATTTTACAACCAACATCTGCTAAACGCTTTGCAACAACTAAATCATCTGTTGTATAAGGAAAAACTTCAAAACCTTCTTTTATAAGTATTTCAGCAGCTTTAACTGTTTCAAAAGGATCTGGTTGCAAGTTGTATTGGTCACCAATAACTTCAAGTTTTATCCAATTTGTTCCAAAAACTTCTCTAGCCATTTGAGCTGTAGTAATAGCTTCTTTTGCACTATGTGAACCTGCAGTATTCGGTAAAACATGAATATTTAAATCTTTTATAATATCCCAAAATTGTGAAGCCGCATCTTCACCCTCACCTGCTGCTTGTCTTCTTAAAGAAACAGTTACTATTTGTGCACCTGAAATCTTAATAGCATCTTCCATCTTAGCAGGACTTGGATAAAGTGCTGAGCCTATTAGAAGTCTACTTTGAAGTGTTTTCCCACCTATTTCCCATAACTCATTATTCATTTGTTCCTTACTTGTATTTTTATTATTCATCTTTTTAACCACCTTGTACAGGGGCAAGTATCTCTACTTTGTCATTATTTTTAATCATAGTACTTTCGTAAGAATCAAGTGCTACAAAAGTACCATTTAATGCAAAAGCAAACCATTTTTGTTTATATTTAAGTTCTTCAATTAAATTATTAACATTCATTTGAGAACTTACTGTTCTTTTTTCTCCATTTACGATGACTTCTATCATTTGTTTATTCCTTGATTTAATGCTTGTTCTACAATTGCAGGAGCTAATAAATATCCATGTCTATAAAGACCATTAATTATTGTGAGTTTATCTTTTTGTTCAATATTTGGCAAGTTATCTTTTAATGCAGGACGACAATTTGTTAACATTTTTACTATCCTAGCTTCTCCAAAACCTGAGTGAACACTGTACACAGCAGATAAAAGTTCCAAAGAAGAACGTACAGACATAGGAGTTTTATCTTCACTTTCTATTTCTGTAGCACCTATTACATATCTATTATTTTTTCTAGGAACAATATATATTTTATATCTAGGATGAAGCATACGTGTAGGTCTAGTAATATTTATTTCAGGAGCATCTAACCAAAGAACTTCTCCTCTAACTCCACGTAAACTTTTCAACTGTTCTTTTGCACCTAAACCTCTTGCATCAAATACCCAATCAAAGTGCTTTTTCTCATCATCAACACATATTAAACCAGAAGAAACTTCGCTTACTTTACTCTCTTCATTCCAAGTTACATAATCATGTGCTAATAAATAATCACTTGAAGCTTTCATAAATCTTTGAGCATCTACTTGACCTTCTTGAGGAATAAAAAAAGCTTTACTATGTTGGGCTAAGTCGGGTTCTAGTTTTGTAATTCCTGATTTATCAAGTAATTGTATTTTTGAAGATTCTTTTACCTTAGCTTTTAAAGTTCCTATAAAATGTTCTAGTTCACTATAATCTTGAGGATGTGCTGTAATAATACTACCTTTTTGCTCATAAGCATCAGGTATTTCTACTTGCTCTAATAAATCTGGCCATAAAACAATAGAACGTTTACCATGATCAAAGATACTAGATTCGGCACTTTCTAACTCAGCAAATACAGCAAGCATCCCTGCTGCTGTATTTCCTGCTGCTTTTTCTCCGTAAGCTGTATCTGAATCAAAAAGTGTAAGTGTGTGTCCTTGTTGTAAAAGATTTAAAGCTAATACTCTTCCAACTAATCCGACACCAGCAATTCCAATATTCATTCACTTTACTCCTGTGTAATTTTATTTGCTTCTACATAAACCTCAGAACCCATTTCTTTAAACTTTTTAGACATTTTATTCATGCCTTCTTGTTTTGCAAACTTTACATCTTTACCAAGTTCATGAGCATAATCACGTACTTCAGCTGATATTTTCATAGAACAAAATTTTGGTCCACACATAGAACAAAAATGTGCTACTTTTGCAGATTGTGCAGGAAGTGTTTCATCATGATATTCTCTTGCACGCTCAGGATCTAAACCTATATTAAATTGGTCAACCCATCTAAACTCAAATCTAGCTAATGACATAGCATCATCTCTAGCTCTTGCACCTGGATGACCTTTAGCTATATCTCCTGCATGTGCTGCAATTTTATAAGTAATTAAACCTTCTTTTACATCATCTCTATTTGGTAATCCTAAATGTTCTTTTGGCGTTACATAACAAAGCATTGCACATCCATACCAACCAATCATAGCAGCACCAATACCTGATGTAAAATGATCATAACCAGGAGCAATATCAGTTGTTAGGGGTCCAAGTGTATAAAATGGTGCTTCATGACAAACTTCAAGTTGTTTATCCATATTTTCTTTTATCATATGCATTGGCACATGTCCTGGACCTTCAATGATAGTTTGAACATCATGTTTCCAAGCAATTTTAGTTAATCTTCCAAGCTCTTCAAGTTCACCAAATTGTGCTTCATCATTTGCATCAGCACCTGAACCTGGACGTAAACCATCTCCTAAAGAGAATGTTACATCATATGTTTTCATAATCTCACAAATATCTTCAAAGTGTGTATTTAAAAAGTTTTCTTTATGATGATGAATCATCCATTTAGCCATAATTGCTCCACCACGACTTACAATTCCTGTTACACGTTTTGCTGTCATTGGAACATGATGTAAAAGTAGTCCAGCATGAATTGTGAAGTAATCAACACCTTGCTCTGCTTGTTCTATTAAAGTATCTCTAAATACTTCCCAAGTAAGATTCTCAGCAATACCATTTACTTTCTCAAGTGCTTGATAAATAGGTACAGTTCCAATTGGAACTGGAGAATTACGAAGTATCCAATCTCTTGTTGTATGAATATTTTTACCAGTAGAAAGATCCATAACAGTATCAGCTCCCCATCTAGTAGACCATACCATTTTTTCAACTTCTTCTTCAATACTTGAAGTAACAGCAGAATTACCAATATTTGCATTTACTTTAACTAGAAAATTTCGTCCTATAATCATAGGTTCAACTTCAGGGTGGTTAATATTACAAGGAATTACGGCTCTTCCTTCTGCTACTTCTTTTCTTACAAACTCAGGAGTAATTTGCTTTGGTAAATTTGCACCAAAACTTTGTCCCTTTAATCTTTTTTCTCTCTCTTCATCTTGTAAATACTCAGCACTCATAGCAGCATCTTGGTTTTCACGTATTGCAATAAATTCCATTTCAGCTGTAATAATACCTTGTCTTGCATACCACAGTTGAGAAACATTTTTCCCTTTTTGAGCTCTAAGTGGTGTTCTCACAAGTCCTGTAGCACCTGCAGTTACATAATCAAGTTGTTCATCTGTTGTATAACCATTATCAGCTGGTGCCATTATACGACCTTCATATGACTCGATATCAGCTCTTTTATTAATCCACTCTTTTCGAATAGTAGGAATTCCTTTACCTACATCAATATCAACTGTAGGATCAGTATATGGACCTGAAGTATCGTAAACTTTTAGTTTCGTGTCATTAGAAAGTAATATCTCTCGTACTGGTACTTTAATATCTTCATGTATTTTTCCTTCTAAATATACTTTAGTAGATGCAGGAAATGGTTCACGTGTTAATATTTCATTTGATGTTGTTAATGTGTCTTTATATGATTTTGTCATGTTATCTCTTTTTATAAAAAATATACGAAAAGAGAGAAATGTAGATAGAAGTATTAAGTAGATAACTCTAATACAAAAAAGTATCACAGTAATCTACTTAAATATTATAAATACAGTCTCTTCCTTACGCTGGTATTAGCCAGTTCAAGTTCTACGGGTCAAGCAATTATTTGCAATCTCAGCTATATATTTCAATATAGCTCCCCGAGAGGTTGATAAGGAAATATAGTGTAGATAAAATAAAAACCATCTTAATTTGAAGTATCATAAACGTATCTAGTAAAAAGTTTTGTTACTATTTTACGCATCTTAAATTAAATAAAAATCTGTTGTTTTAGGATAATAAGTCTATAAACTGTCATAAAAAAGCTACTAAAAAATAGATAATTCACATAAAATAACATTAGTTTAAAATATGGAGAATAATATGCCACATATAGTATTGGAAAAAGCAAAAAGTGTTAAAGAATGTTATGATGTAATAGAACCTATGATACAGCAAATAGAAAAAGGTATTTTAAAAATTACAGATAAATACCTAAATGAAAAAGAAAATTCTGCTTTAATAGAAAGTATAGCTGTTGAAGGTGGAAAGCCACAAAGTTTCTTTATACAACTTTCAAGTAAAGGTGATTCAGTAACAGTACGTCTTTTACCACTAACAGATCCTGAAAAAACAAAAGGTGTTAAAACACTTATGGGTTTAATTGCAAAAACAATAAAAGATTCTAATAATGATATATTTTATGGAAAAACAAACCTACAAGATTTTTTAATACAATAAAATGAACTATAAAAAAGAAATTAAGCCAAAAGCTGCAAAAAAAAGAGATTTAGAGTTTGAAGAGTTAGATGAAAATAGGCTTATAGAAATGGCATGGCAAGATAGAATGCCATTTGATATAATTTATTTACAATACGGTTTAACAGAAAACCAAGTAAAAAATAAGATGAGAAAACTTATTTCAAAAAAAGCTTATAATAGATGGCGTAAAAGAGTACATGGCAGAATTACTAAACATAGTAAAAAGTGTGACCATAAACCAAAAAGATTTCAAGGTCCATGGTAAAAAATATACAAAAATTTATAATTAAAGGATGAAAAATGTTAAAAGAGTTATTACATACAGGAATTGGTGCAGGATTAGTTATTAAAGAAAAAGTTGAAGAAGAAGTAAAAAGAATGGAAGAATCAGGAAAAATAAGAACTGATGATGCTAAAAGCTTTTTAGAATCAATTGAAAAAAAAGGTAAAGAAGAAGAGCAAAAAAATAAAGAAAAAATAAAATCTATGCTAAAAGAGATTATTGATGAACTTGGAATTGCTACTAAAGACGACCTTGAAAAGTTAAAACAAGAGTTAAAGTGAGACTTTATTCCCCATTTAGAGTTTATAAGGTTTTTACTTTTTTACTTACTCTATTTATGGTTATCAAAAAAAAGGATAAATTTCTTTTTTTCAAGCCATTAAAACCAAAAAAACTAAAAAGTACTATTACAACTTTAGGTGCAAGTTTTATAAAGCTTGCACAAGTTTTAGCAACTAGAGCTGATTTCTTTTCACAAGAATATTTAGATGAATTGAAAGAGCTTCATGACCAAATCCCACATATGTCAAAAGAGCATTTTGATATTGTATATAAAAACAGTTTTCCCAAAGATGTATTTAAATCTTTTGATACTACACCTATTGCCTCTGCATCAATTGGTCAAGTTCATATAGCTTTTTTAGATGATGGAACAAAAGTTGCAGTAAAATTAAAAAGACATCTAATCAAAGAGCAAGTAATTGCTGATATTAAAATCATTAATTTTTTCAATTCTATATTTAAACCACTTTTCTCTTTTTATACAAAAAATTCAATAGATGCAGTTATAAGTGAATTTTCTAAAATGATTTTAGAAGAAGTAAACTTTAACACAGAGTTAGGAAATCTCAAAAAATTTTCACACACATATAAAGACAACGGTATTATTTTTCCAAAACCTTATGAACAATTTTGTTCAAATGACTCTATTGTAATGAGCTATGAAGAAGGATTTAGATTTGATGATAAAGAAAATATTTTTAAAAACAATATTGATTCAAAAGCAGTTATAGCAAAGCTTGTAGAGTTTTATACAACACAAATGTTAATAAATGGATATTTTCATGCAGACCCACATCCTGGAAATATTTTAATCACAAAAGATTCTAAAATAGTATTCTTAGATTTTGGGATGGTAAAAACTGTTCCAAATGAAACAAGAGTTGCAATAATTGAGCTTATAAAAGCAGCAAATGAGCAAGATTATGAAGCTTATATAGATGCAAATAAACGTTTAGGAACGATAAGCTATGAAGCACCAGTTAGTGAATTAGCTGAATTTACTGCAAAAATGTTCGAAATATTCTCAAATAACAACCTTGATAGTGAATCAATGCAAAAATTAGCTTTTGAAATACTAGAAACGACAAGAGACTTTCCATTTAAGCTTCCAAGTGATGCTATTTATATTTTAAGAGTTAGTGCAATTATTGAAGGATTAGGAACTACATATATTGAAAACTTTAATGGTGTAAAAGATATCTTACCTATTTTACAAGAGAATATTCCAAAAGCTTTAGGTGCAAAAGATAGTATCATGGATACTTTAGTTGATGAAATAAAAGATTTGCCGTTTATTGTTAGAGATTTAAAATCTGTAATTACAAAAGCTAGTAAAGGAAACTTGGAAGTTGAGCTTTCAAAAGGTCAATTAGAATACATATTAAAAGAATTAAAAAGTCATATAAATCCTAAACTTGGTGGTTTTGCACTAATGCTAGGTTCATTTTTTCTTCTATCTTTAGATAATGGATATGATAACTATGCCATTACTTTATTCTTATTAGGAATAGCAAGAGTGTTTTATAAATAATATTTTTTAGATACAAAATTAATTTATTATTTTATTAAATAATAAAATAATAAAATATTTACAGATACTTGTTTTATGTATTTGTATTAATTTTTTTTCTAAAAAAACCATTATTATTTAGTTATTAATACTATTATAATACTATTTAATAGTATAATTTATAATAAAATGTAAAAAAGGAATTTATCTTTTTAATCAATAAATTGATAATATAATAATATGGAATATAAATTAAGCGATGAGTATAAAAACATCAGAATACTACTTGTAGAAGATGATGATCAAACTCTTGAAAAATTACATAATATATTAAAAAAAGTATATGCAGAGATTGTAATAGCAATTAATGGAAGTGATGCTTTAATTAAATTCAAAAAGCATTATTCAGAAGATAAACACTTTGACTTAATAATAAGTGATTTAAATATGCCAAAAATAAATGGACTTGAACTTCTAGAATGTGTTAGAACAATAGATGAGTTTGTGCCATTTATTTTTCTAACAGCTCATCTTGAAGTAAATACATTATTAAAAGTAGTTAAATTAGATATTGATGATTATTTAAAAAAACCTATTAATGTTGATGAATTAATTACAAGTATAAATAAAACAACTAAGAAAAAACTAAAAGATGCTTCTATTAAAGGAGTAAATATTTATTTAGATGATAATTTTTATTGGGATACAAAAACGAAATCTCTTTACTTAAATGACTCACCTATAAATCTAACTAGAAAAGAAATAGACTTACTTGATATTTTATTCAAAAACATAAATATTTCTGTTACTACAGAGGTTATTATATATAAACTGTGGGAAGACTGTTCTGATTTTGAGATAGCTGTAATTAATCTTAAAAACTTACTTTCTAGACTTAGAAAAAAAGTGCCGGAACTAAAAGTAAAAAATACTTATGGATTAGGTTATCAAATAAGGAGCAAAGATGAAAGAATTTGAAATATATAAAAAAGAGATTAATGTTTTATATGTTGAAGATGATGATCTTACAAGAGAAAAATTAGCAAAATTTTTAAGTCGTAAATTCAAAAATATAGAAGTTGCGAATAATGGTGCTGATGCTCTTATAAAATTTCATGAAAAAAGAGCTAAAGATCAAGTATTTGATTTAATCATTAGCGATATAAATATGCCCATGATGGATGGAATTAGTATGCTTGAAAAAATCAGAGAACTTGACTCATCTGTAGCTGTTGTATTTATTACTGCAAGAACTGAAACTAGTAATCTTCTTAAAGCTATAAATCTTCATGTTGAAGATTATATTACAAAGCCTTTAGACTTAGAAATAATAGATGAGAAATTAGAAAAAATTGCAAAAGATTTATTTTATAGATCAAGCTATGAAAGTCAGAAAAAAGAGCTTGAAAGTTATACGAATATAATCAATCAAGAAGCAATAATATCAAAAATAAATAAAGAAGGATTAATTACTTTTGTAAATGAAGCTTTTTGTAATATCTCTTTGTATAATGAAGAAGAACTTATAGGAAAACCTTATCATATTACTAAACATCCAGATGTTTCAGATTTAATGATTAAAGAAATATGGACAGGTCTACAAAAAGGTGAAATATGGACAGGTACTTATAAAAATATTGCAAAAGATAATAGTGAGTATTTTACAAAATCTAAAATCTTTCCAATCTTTACAAGTAATAACAAAGAAATTAAAGAGTATTTATGTTTCCAATTTATAAATACCGATGAAGAAAATACAAAAAGAGAACTTAACAAAAATATATTACAACAAATCACTTCTTATAAATTAACAATTGGAAATATGAAAAAAGAACTACAACAAGTTAAAAGTGAACAAGCTACTTATCTTAGAAATATGCAAGATTATGAAAGTAAATATATTGATGCAAATAATAAAAAAGCAGATTTATTAAAACAGCTTGAATCCTATGAACAAAATAACTTAGAAAATTCAAAACTAGATTTAATGATGAAAAAAGACAAATCCAAACAATTTGAAGTAGTTTATGCATCATTAACAAAATATAAAAATTTAAATGCAAAATTAGAAAAACAAATAGAAGAACTGCTAAAACTAGAAGAAAGAAATAATACAGCACTTGAAAGTTACAGAGAAAAAGAAGTAGACTTTATTAAAAGAATAAATAATTTAAAAGATTTAGTCTCAAACTTAGAAAATGAAAATGAAAAATTAAAAACGAATAAATCACTCTTATCTTTTGGCAAATAAAGATAATATATAAAAAGGAAAAAAAATGAAAAAAACAATTGCTTTACTACTAATAACAACTTATGCATTTTCAACAGATTTAGTTCTTGGTGTTGTACCACAGCAAAGCCCGTTAAAACTATCTAAAAAATGGCTACAAATTACTAGTTATTTAAAAGATACAACAGGAATAAATGTGGTTTTTAAAACTGAAAAATCGATTCCAAGTTTTGAAGCAAAACTTTATAAAGGCGAATATGACTTAGCTTATATGAATCCTTATCACTTTATTCAAGCAAACAAAAATCAAAATTATCAAGCTTCTATTAGAGCAAAAAAGAATATCAAAGGAATCTTACTTTCAAAAGAAAAGAGTGTTGACTTTTCTATTGAAAATTTAAAAGGGAAAACATTTTTATTCCCTGCTCCAAATGCCTTTGCAGCTACACTTCTTACTAAATATGAATTAAAAGAAAAGTTTAATTTTGATATTGATGAAAATGCAAAAGTATTATATGTAAACTCTCATGATTCAGTATATAAAGGTATTTCACGAGAAATTGGTTATTTAGGTGGAGGTATTGTAAGAACATACAATAACTTTAAAAGTAAAAATGACAAAAGTAGAATAAACATAGTTTATGAAACATCAACATATCCAAGTCATCCAATTGCTTTTCACCCAAGAGTTAAAAAAGAAGATATCAAAAAAATTCAAAAAGCATTTTTAAATATGCCAAAAAAATTAAAAAGTATTTTAAGCATAAAAGAGTTTAGAAAAACAAATACATCTGAATACGATGTAATTAAGAATCTTGGCATAAATTAAGCTATGTCTTTTAAATATCGATTTATACTATCCTTTGTAGTATTAGAAGCATTTTTTATTATTTTGATTGTATCTATTAATTTTTTTACAATTAATACATCATCAAAGAACCTAACAAATGAAAAAATTCAAACTACTATTACATTGTTGTCTCAGCTTTTGAAAACTCCAATTAGTGTATACGATATTGCAGCTTTAGATGATTTAATAGTTATTCGTAATGAAAAATATATAAACTCTATTATTATACTTGATGCACAAGATAGAATTTTAAGTGACGAATATACATTTAAATATATTAGTGACGAAGAAATACTAAAATTAAAAACAAACAAAAGTTTTAAAAACAATGAAGGAACATATGAAATTGTTTATAAAAAGATTTTTGATGAAGATACTTTAATTGGGTCTTTCTATACTATTTTTGATACAAGTTCTGCCACAAAACTTGTAGAAGAAAATGAAAATAGAACAATACTTATTATACTACTTCAAATAATAATATCAACTTTTTTATCATACTTTATTGGTAGTAGACTAACAAAAAAACTAGAAGATTTATCTGCTGCTGCAATAAAAATAGGAAGAAATGAAAAAATAGAAGTTCCTTTTTATAATAATTCAGATGAGATAGGTCTCTTATCTAAATCAATGATAAAAATGCAAAGTGACTTAAAAAATAGAACTCGCGAGATATTGAATAGTAATAATTTACTAGAACAGCAAAAAGTAGAACTAGAAGAAGCTAATAAATCAAAAGATGATTTCCTAGCAAATATGAGTCATGAACTAAAAACTCCATTAAACTCTATTAATGTAGTCTCTTCAGTAATGCAAAGAAACAAAGAGAATAATTTAAATGAAAAACAAATAAAAAATCTTAGTATTATAAATAAATGTGGAAATGAACTTTTATATTTAATTAATGACGTTTTGGACCTTTCAAAACTTGAAGCTAATGAAATAGTTTTAAGCAAGGAAGAGATAAATGTAAATAAATTCATTACAAATGTATATGAAACAATATTGCCACAAGTGAAAGAAAAAGGCTTAGAACTTGTATTAGATATTGATCCAAGAATCACTACAATAATTTCAGATGAAAAGAAAATTTATCAAATAATCAAAAACTTTTTAAGCAATGCACTTAAGTTTACTAAAGATGGGAAAATAAGCATAATAGTAAAAGATTTAGAGAAGAATATATCTATAAGTGTTAGTGATGAAGGTATTGGTATTCCAAAAGAAAAATTAGCACATATTTTTGATCGTTTTAAACAAGTTGATGCAAGTACATCAAGAAACTATGGTGGAACTGGCTTAGGCTTAGCTATTTCACAAGAGTTAGCATCCCTTCTAAAAGGAGGAATCACTATTCAAAGTACAGAAAATGTTGGGACTAGCTTTGAATTAAGCCTTCCAAAAGATATAAAACATACAAATACTAATAAAGAAGTAAAAAAAGAGCCTGTTAAAAAAGAAATTGAAGAAAATATACCTGCTAAAACTGTAAGTGTAAAAAAAGAAAATATTTTAATATTTAATAGTGACCCAATATTTTTCTTTAATATTACAATGAAACTAGGTAAAAAATATAAAGTATTTCAATCAAACAATGCAGAAGAGTTTTTAATCATACAAAAAGAAAATGACATTTCAAAAACAGTAATAGATTTTTCTTCTATTTTAGATGATGTATTAAAGAAAATTAAAATAGAAGAAAAAGAGAATATAATCGCAATTTTTGATGATAAAAGTAAAGATAAATATTCTACTTATAAAGTAAATATCCTAAAAGAAATTGGAAGAGATAACATAATCAATGAATTAAAAAATATCTAAAATATTTTTTAATTCATAAAATATAACTCAATTTATAAATCTTAGTAAAACTCACTATTATCGAATAAATATCCTGTTTTAGAAATATTCTTTATAATAGATTGAAAGCTTTTATCTCTAATTTTATTTACAATATTTCTCATACTATATATTGAACATTTTTTATCACCCCAAACTAATGATTCTATTTCTTCGTAAGTAAGAATTATATTCTTATTTAATACTAACACTTTTAGAAGCTCAGATTCATATTTAGTTAGTTTTATTTCTTGTAACTTATAAAATAATTTAGAATTATCTAAATCATAAGTATGATGATCTTCTAAGTGCATCTTTTTTTTATCATTTAATGCTAATGTAATATATAAATAAATTTGTTCTAATTGAACATCATCTATTAATACATTTTTAACAGAACTATTTTTTGTTACTTGCATAATATCTTGACTTAAACTTGATGTTATACAAATAATTGGAATATTTATTCCATTTTTATTATATATTATATTTAATTCATCAAGATTTAAATAATTTAAATCTACAATTATTAAATCATATAATACTATTTCTTCCACACTCATAACTTGATTATTAAAATCTATCTCTTTAATCTTATTTTCCAATAGATTACTTAACTTTAATAACCTACTATTGGTACTAGTAAGAACTAAAATTTTTTTATAATCAAGAAACTTTATTTTATTATTTTTATTAGACATTTTAAACTCCTTAAGAAATTATAACGAATCATAGTATCATAAAAATATTATATTTTGATAAAAATAATACTATTTTAATATTATTATGTGTTAAACTTGTTTTTATAATTTAGGAAAAAGGGTCTTTAATGAAAAACTTAGGATATTACGAAACACTAGATGAGTTTATAAAACATACTTCTGGAAACATTAATGAGTTTTTCTTATTTGTTGCTGAAAGAACAGAATTTTCAATAAGTAAACTACAGAACTCAAATATAAAATTTTGTGGTGCAATTTTCCCTCAAGTAATTCTTAATGAAGAAACTTATGAATCAGGAATAGTATCTGTAGAATTAGACAAAGAAACTGAATCTTTTTTAATAAAAGATATAGAAAACTTCGAATTAACTAAGAATGATTTTAATAAAGATGTTGATTCTATCTCTATTGTTATAGATGGATTAAGTTCAAAAATCACTCCTTTTTTAGAATCCTTATTTATATCATTACCTTTAGATACAGAAATAATTGGTGGAGGTGCAGGGAAATTAACACTAAAACAAGAACCAGTTATATTTACAAATGAAGGTATTTTTCAAGATGCTGCAATAATTTTAGCACTTACATCAAATCTTTATGTTGGTGTTGAAAATGGGTGGGAGTATTTAGAAGGACCTTTTATAGCAACTTCAACTAATAAAAATATAGTACATTCACTTAATTTTGAAAAATCTTTTGATATTTATAAAAAAATTGTAGAAAAAGATAGTGGAATAAAATTTACTGACGATAATTTTTTTGAACTTGCAAAATCATATCCTTTAGGAATTATCAAGTTTGATAAAGAAATAGTAGTTCGAGATCCAATAGCAAAAGATGAAGATGGAAACATTATTTTAGTAGGTGACTTAGAACAAAATTCTACTGTTAATATATTAAAAGGAAATAAAGAAAATCTAATATCTTCGTCTGGAACAGCAGCTTTAAAGGCAGTTGAGAAAAAAGCTAGTGCTTGTCGTTCTTCTTGCGCTTTAGAAGGTGTTGTGTTATTTGATTGTATTAGTAGAAGTATCTTTCTTGAAGATAGATTTAAAGACGAACTAAAAGAAGTTAAAAAACATGTTCCTGTACAAGATGTATTTGGTGCTTTAACTTTAGGAGAAATCGCTAATAATGGAAATGAATATATCAACTTCTATAATAAAACTTGTGTACTAGGTATCTTATGTTAGTTGAAAATTTAGCAGTTACATACAAATGTTATTCATCTATTGGAAATTCTCTAAATTTAAAAGAAATGATGCATGAAGTTTTAAGAACTTTTGTAAGTGAGACATATGCAGTATATGGACGATATTGTATTAAAGAAGATGGAAAATATAAAGTATTAACAAGCTTTGGAAAGATTAAAGAGTTTGATATAAATAATTATGATGAATATAATAAAAATATAAATTCTCTTGTAGAAGATGATAAAAGAATTGTAATAATTAGATTAGAATATGGATGTATTACTCTTATAAGCCAAAACCTTACTGCTGATTGTTCTTTTTTTATTTCAATGTTTGAAAGCTTTATTAAAAAATTAAATATAAGCATAATGTCTTGTTTAAATGTACAAAAAGTAAAAGAAGCAAACCTTTTACTTAAAGAGCAAAAAAAAGAATTAGTAGAGGCTAATAAAGCAAAAGATGATTTTTTAGCAAATATGAGTCATGAGTTAAAAACACCATTAAACTCTATAAATATAATTTCAAGTGTAATGCAAAAAAACAAAGATAATAATTTAAGTCAAAAACAGCTAAAAAATCTAGAGATTATAAATAAATGTGGAAGTGAACTTTTATATTTAGTAAATGACGTTTTAGATATTTCAAAACTTGAAGCGCATGAAATAAGCTTAGTTAATGAAAATATAAATATTCGTGATTTTATAACAAGAATTTATGAAACAATATTACCACAAGCAAAAGCAAAAAAACTAAATTTACAAATAGATATTGATTCTAAAATAACTACAATTTATTCAGATGAGAAAAGGATTAACCAAATAATTAAAAACCTTTTAAGTAATGCTTTAAAATTTACAAAAAAAGGAAGAATAAGATTACAAGTAAAAGATAATAATAACAATATTATTATAATAGTAAGTGATGAAGGGATAGGTATTCCTAAAGAAAAACTAGCTCATATTTTTGATCGTTTTAAACAAGTTGATTCAACTACATCAAGACAATATGGTGGAACTGGATTAGGTCTTGCTATTTCAAAAGAGCTTGCATTGTTGTTAAATGGAGATATAAGTATTAAAAGTGAAGAAAATGTTGGTACTAGCTTTGAGTTAACTATTCCAAAAAAGTTTAACGATAAGTATGATAATAATAACAGTAAAACTAAAACAATAAATATGCAAAATGAAATTGAAAAAATAAAACTTAATAAAAATCAAAATAAAGAAAAAGAAAATATTTTAATATTTAATAGTGACCCATTATTTTTCTTCAATCTTACTGTTAAGTTAGGAAAAAAATACAAAGTACATCAAGTAGATAACTTTAATGAATTTTCTACTATTTACCAAGAAAATAGTATATTAAAAACGATTATAGATTTTTCTACTATTTCACAAGAAGTATTAGAAAACATAAATATTAAAGAAAAAGAAAACATAATAGCAATTTTTGATAATGAAATTTTACTTGAAAATTTTGCAAATGATGATATTATTTTATTAAAAATAAAAAAAACTGATATAAACAATAAACTAAATGATATATAAGGAAAGAAGATATGGAAAACAAATTCTCAATACTAATTTTAGATGATGTTCAAGAAAATATCTATTCACTAGAACTTTTAATTAACGACGCTTTTGATGTAAATATTTTTACATCAGATAATGCAAATAGTGCATTTGAATGTCTTATGAATAATGATGTAGATTTAATTCTAAGTGATATTCAAATGCCAGAAGTAGATGGTTTTGAATTTGCAAAATATTTAAAATCTGTAGAAAAAACAAAAGATATTCCAATTATATTTATTACAGGAATATATGATAAAGATAAATATCAAAAAAAAGGTTATGAACTTGGAGCCGTAGAATATATAAGTAAACCAATTGATGATGTTCTTTTAGTATCAAAACTAAAAGTTTATATGAAAATGTTTAATGAAAATAAAGAAACCAAAGAGTCTTTAAATAAAGCAAATCAAATCATTACACACAATACAAAAATGGCAAGCTTAGGAGAGATGATAGGTCTTATATCTCACCAATTAAAACAGCCTTTAAATATCTTATCTCTTTGCTGTGATGATATTAAATTTTCATATAAGTATAATGAACTTGATGATAAGCAAATAGAAGAGTTTTCACAAAATACAAAAAAGCAAATACACTATATGTCTGATACTATTGATGACTTTTTAGGTTTTTTCAATCCAAATAAAAGTAAAGAAGAGTTTCTAATAGTAGATGCACTTGAAAACTGTTTATCATTAATCAACACACAAACTAGTAATAACAAGGTAAATATAAATAAAAATATTGAAAACAATTTTAGCCTACTTGGTGTAAAAATGGAAATGACACAAGTTATTGTAAATATTATTACAAACTCTGTTCAAGCATTTAATCATAGAAATATAGAAAATAGAAATATAAATATAGACTGCTATAGTAAAGATGAAAAAAACTATATAACTATAGAAGATAATGCAGGAGGAATAAAAGAAGATGATTTAGAAAAGATCTTTGATCCTTACTTTACAACAAAATCAGAAGGAACAGGTATTGGTTTATATATGGTAAAACTTGTAGTTATGAACAGTTTTGCTGGTAAATTAAGCCTAGAAAATTCTAATACGGGAGTAAAATTCATTTTAGAATTCAATTAATTTACTTTTTAAACTACTAAAAAAAGTTTTTGCTTAAAAATAAACCATTACTTTTTATAGTATTTTATGAAAAGTTTATCTTTTATTCATAAGATTTAGTAAATTATTTGCAATTCTTATGAATTTAAGGTTTACTTAAAGGTAAGTTGAGATAAAATACTGGTTCAAGTTTTTAATCTAGAAGTATACATCTTTAAATTTATATAATTTTGCCATGTTTGACAGTTTCGCTGACACAATTTTGACAGAGTTAATATGCATTTTTGATTTGATCTTAGATTATTTAGCATATTAAACACAAAAGGAATTGCAATGGCAGATTTAGTAAACGGAACAGTAAAATGGTTCAACAGTGAAAAAGGTTTTGGATTTATTCAACCAGACGATGGTGGTAAAGATTTATTTGTACACTATAGACAAATCAACAACTCAGGTTACGGAAGAGTTTCTTTAGAAGAAAATCAAAAAGTTACTTTTGAAGTTGCTGAAGGTGAAAAAGGTCCTCAAGCAGAAAACGTTACAGGACTGTAGTCTTTTCATTTAAAGGATAGTATTTATACTATCCTTTTTTTACTCATATATCAACTACAACAGATATATTCTCCACTTAAAACTTTTCATATTAACTATCTTTTTAATTTTACTTTAACGATAGCTTATAAAATATACTAAATTCAATAAACTTTTTAATAACTTTGAATATAATTAATTATGCAAAAAATAAATCTTCTAAAACAAAAATGCAAAAAACTATCCATTCTTTATGTTGAAGATGAAGAAAAAGTAAGAGTGCAAACAGCAAAAACTTTAAGTATATATTTTGATAAAATAATTCTTGCAGAAAATGGAAAAGAAGCTTTAAAAAAATATAAACATCAAAAAATAGATATAATTTTTACTGATATAAATATGCCGGTTATGGATGGATTGTCAATGATTGAGCTTATACGAAAAATAGATATAAATATTCCAATAATTGTTTTTTCAGCTTATGATAATACTGAGTATCTTTTAAAGACTATTGAATATGGAATAGATGGATATATTTTAAAACCCTTTAACTTTGAACAGATACAAAAGATTATTGAAAAAGTTATAAAAAAACTTTTTAATACATCTCATCAAACACATATTTTAAAACTAATCTCTGGATTTACGTGGCATATAGAAACACAAAATTTATATAAAAATGAAAAACAAGTAGTTCTTACAAAAAATGAATCAAGTTTATTTAAACTTTTAAGCTCAACAAAAAATGCAACATTTTTAAATGAAGAGATAGAATCAGTATTGTTTAATGATAACTATAGTGATAATAAAAGAGTAAGAGGTCTTATTTCGAGGTTACATAAAAAAGTAGGTACTCATCTTATAAAATCAATCTATGGCCAAGGCTATGAATTAAACTTGGATGAATAATGAAAAAAAGTGAACAATGGTTTAAACATATATTTAATAATACAGGTGTTGGAATTTTAGTTGTTGATAAAAAGAGAACTATTCTAGAAGCAAATAAAACAGTTTGTGATATGCTAGGTTATAAGTATGAAGAAGTAATAAATAAACATGCAGAAATCTTTCATATTTCAGAAGAATCATCTCAAAGGTTTCAAGAAATTACTTTTAATACTATCTTTAAAAGTAATACTTTAGATCTTGAATATAAGTTTAAACATAAAGATGGCCATCCTGTTTGGATTAAAATTACTGGAGATGTAATCAAAGATAAAGATGAAGTTCTTTGGATTGTTACAGATATAGATAAAAGAGTAAAATTCCAAGAAGAACTTGCAAGTTTAAACGATATTTTAAATAATAAATTAGATAGACAAATTGAAGCATTAAGAGAAAAAGATAGACAACTACAATATCAAGCAAGACTTGCACAAATGGGCGAAATGCTAAATATGATATCTCATCAATGGAGACAGCCTTTGATGTCAATTTGCGCTACTACAAGCTTCTTACATGGAAAACTTTTAATTAATGAATTTGAGCAAAAGCAGTTTATTGAAGAACTAGAAATAATAGAAGATTCATCAGAGTTTTTATCAAATACAATAAATGATTTTAGAAACTTTTTCAAAATTGATAAAGAAAAAATAAACACAAGTTTTGAAAGTATTGTTGATACTACACTTAAAATTATAAAACCTATTTTATCAAATAATCATATTGAAATAAAAACAAAATATGAATCATATAAAACAATCTTTAGTTTAGAGAATGAAATAAGACAAGTTGTACTAAATATACTTAAAAATTCTGAAGATGCATTTATTCAAAAGAATATAAAAGATAGAAAGATTTTAATTAGTACTTTTACAAAAGACAATTTTACATTCTTAGAAATATCTGATAATGCAGGAGGGATAAAACCTTCACTTTTAAATAAAATATTTGATTCATACTTTACAACAAAAGATTCAATAAATGGTACAGGTCTTGGACTTTGTATGTCTAAAACAATTATTGAAGATAATTGTAAAGGAACTATTACTGCTAAAAACAATAATAAAAATGGTGTAGACTTCACTATTAAACTCCCAATTAAAAAGTAGACAATTAATAGACAATTAGAAGTAACTTTTTTACTTGTTTATTTACAATTGCTAGACATTATTTTCCTATAATTACTTTATAAATAAATTTAATAAAGGAGGATGTTATGCAAGATAAACTTTTTATAGAAGAGCGTAAACTTGAAAAAAGATGGAATGGTCCTTGGCCACTAATCTTAAATACAATTTTTGTATTGACACTATTTTATGTAAGTTGGTGGATATTTCAAGATCCTAGAGGTATTATGAGAATGTATACTCCTTATGTTGGATATATGTGGTGTAGATGGCTTTTAGTAATTATGATTTGGATTGCATATATTTTTGATTTCTGGCCTTTTAGTAGACAATGGTTACAAAATACAAATCCTATTTTAAAAGGGATTATTTTTACAACTCTTACTGTGTTTATTTTTGCAGTAGTTTTAGAATTCTTTTTTCATACTGTATTTGGAGATTATGCAATAGCATATTTTAGTCCAGCTAAACTTGAAGAACTAGGAATAGTACCTTTTTATGCCGAAGAGTATTCTGCACAAGCCATTTTAATGTTTGCAGCTATTGCTTCATGGTTAAGTCCTGCATGGGTAGTTGCAGCTGAGAGTTCACCTTGGGAAAAATTGACACAACCCATAAAAGGTTTTTCTATTTTAATGTTTACTTTCCTTTTAAGTATGATTGTATATTTTGTAGCATTTCATTCTCATATGGCAATTTTATTTGACCCTTGGCAAAAATTTACTGCAATTACACCACCTTGGTGGGAAGACTTTGCAAATACAGTTCATGGTAACTTTAATATCGCATGGATTATGTGTTGTACTGTTATTGTTTGGATGTATGAAACGATTTGGGAAAGATATCCATTCTCACTAATCAAAACAGACTGGCTAAGAAGAATAACTTCATTTTTTGGAATTATTGTAATTGCAGTTGGATTAAGTTTCTTTCTATACTTTGCTCAAGAGTTAATTTGGGGAGAAGCAATTAGAGGAACAAGAAGATTAATGTCTCCTGATTGGAGATGGTTACATGTTGGTGAAATGGCAATATTTTGGCTAGTACCTGCTTTATATATTCATTTTTATATGCAAGATTGTGTTACTAAATACTCTAAACCAATTAATGTATTGCTTAGAAATATAATCACAATTGTTGCTGCTGTAATTTTGTATTATGTTTATTATAAAACTTCACATCTTTTCTTAGGAACACAAAAAGGATTTTCACATCCTCAACAATTCCCTATGATTCCAATGATTTGGTTAATCAATGTAATGCTTATAAATCACTGGTTTATGGATAACTGGCCCGGATGGAAATTATCACCAGAAAAAACTACTGAATGTAGAAAAATAGATAAAGATGAAATCAAAATTACTCCTAAATTTAACTTAGGACTTATTGTTGGAATTATTGTTGGGGTTTCATTATATTTTATAGTTGTATACCTACTTCCTACATTTGGTGAATTACTAACAATTTTTAAATAAAAGGAAATAAGATGAAAACTACTAACACTTCAAACAATGAATCAAGAAGAGACTTTATAAAAGGCTCTGCAACAGGATTAGGACTTGGAGCACTTGCAGCAATGGGATTATTTTCTTACTCTCCAATGAGAGAAATTTTTCTTCCAGATCAAGTGAGAAAAATGATAGATTTTGGTGCTATTAAAAGTGTAAAAGTAACAAATATTAGTGAAACAAGTTGGTTTGACAATGCAACTTTAATGGGAGATATTAAAGGTGCAGGAGGATTACTTGTAAATCAATACGATTATAACTGGCCTCCTTTTGGAGATGGAACTGGACTAGCTAATGGAAGTTATGAAAAAGGTATTGCAAAAATTAAACATCTTCTTCCAAATAAACTAGATGAAGCTTGGGATGTTGCAAAAGAAAACTCTATTAGTGTTGAAAATGCTGGTGGATTTGCAGCTTTAATAGATATTGAAAGAGTAGATGGAAGTAGAAAAAAATATTTATTAGATGTTGGTTGGTCATATGAGTGGATGGATACTTCTTTTAAAAGAGAAGGTATTGATAAAATGCTAGAAAGTGGAGAGATTGATACACTTATTATTTCACATGAACATTTTGATCATTTCTGGGGATTTCCAGTTGCTATGAAATATAATCCAAATTTAAAAGTAATTATTCCAGAAGGTTTTTATAAAGAGGGATTACAATATATTAAAGATTCAGGACATAAAGGAGAATTAGTAATTGCTAAAAATGGACTTTATGAAATAGAGCCTGGACTTGCAACATATACTTTTGATGTTCCAATTATTTGTAGAGTATTTGGAGAACAATCAATTTTTGCAAATATAAAAGATAAAGGTCTTGTAAGTATCACAGGTTGCTGCCACCAAGGTATTATTAAATTTGCAAATACAGCTTATACAGAATTAAAATATGATAAGGACCAAATGCATGGAATTTACGGAGGTTTACATATCTCTCCATTTGATGATTGGGATCCTAAATATGATGATTTAGTTCTTTCCTTAAAAAAATGGAAATTTGAGAAAATTGGTTGTAACCACTGTACAGGCTTGTTAACTGCTGAGAAATTTATTAAAGCTGGATATCCTATTGTTAAAGGAACAGCACAACATAGATCAAAAAGTAAAGCCTATTTAGGAAATGGAGATGTGATTTCTTTTGGATAAGTAATCACACTAAAATATAGTTAATTTAAAAGGAGTCAAAAATGAAAATAAAAAATTTCTATCCAGTTGATTTTGATGGATCAAGAAAAGCTTTTAATTCATTACTTAGAACTTTGCTTATTAAAGCAAATTATGATGCAGTATTAAAAAAAGTCACAGCTTATAAAGGAATGCATCAATATAATGACTCCCAAGAGTGTTGGACACTTAAATTTGAAGGGAAAGAAGGAGTTTATGGTTTAATTCAAAATCAAAACATTGAAAATGAAAATAGTTTTGAAGCTTGTTTTGACATATATTATTTTCCCTCACCAAATGAAAAAGATATTCAGAACTCATCACTTATTGAAGAATATATAGCAAATAGTGAACAATTTATTGAGAAAGTAAAAGGTTTTTCTTCTTTTTTAGAACTTTTTTTAAACTTCAAAATAGCAAAACTTGATATAAATATACATAAAGAACAAGACAAATTACAAATAACATATAAAACACTAAATAGAATTAAAACTTTTTCTAAAGATGGAATAGAAGATCTTCACAATCATACAAAAGAAAGATATATCATATCACCTAAAAGCATAGATAAAAACTTTCCATCTTTTAAATTTATTCTACCCTTTTTTAATTTTTTCAATACTCTGCTTACAAGAAGTGCAAAAAAAGATCCTATAAATTTTAATATAAGAAAATCAAAAGTTGAAGCTATATATTATGATAAAGAAGGAGTCCAAAGTAAGAATAATGACTCTTTATGTACAAAATTAGAATTAACTATAGAATATTCTAATGAAGAAAAAAGTGTAATAAAGAATACAAAATACAAAAGAATATTTGATATTTTAAGTTCTGGTTCTTGGTTTAAATATGATTTAGACCTTTCTAAATTTACATCAATTCAAAATAAAAGTTTAAAACCAAGACTTATTGTAGTGACTGGTTTTTTAGGCTCAGGTAAAACAAATTTTTTACAAAACTTTATAGAGTTTGAAAATCAAAATAATAAATTTGTTGGAATAATACAAAATGAAATTGGTAAAACAGGACTCGATGGTAAACTTTTAGATTATGATTTTAATATTGTTGAAATAGATGAAGGCTGTGTTTGCTGTAGTTTAGCAGGACAATTAAGAGCTGCTGTTACAACTTTAATACAAAAGAAAATTCCAGATACAATTATTCTAGAAACAACCGGTGTTGCGAATCCTTTTAATCTATTATCAGAGATTGATGAATTAAATGATTTAATTGATTTTGATTCAATTATCACAGTTGTAGATGCAAAAAGTTACTCACAACTAATTCAAGCTTATTCAGTTTTTAAAGATCAAATAAGATCTGCAGATGTAATTTTACTAAATAAGATTGACTTACTTGATGAAAAAGAGTTAAAAGAGATTGAAGAAAAACTACATATTCAAAATCGTTGTGCAAATATAATTAAAACTATACAATGTAATATAAATCCATTAGTAGTAACAAATAGTGCACAACTTAGCAATAACACAAGTCATATCTCAGGTGAATTCAATGAGGAAACAACACATTTTAGAACTCATAAAGATGATAATCTTTCAAGCATTAAAAAAATTATTAGTAAAAAATTAAATAGAAAAGTATTTGAAGAGTTTTTACAAAATATTCCAAAAAATATTTTAAGAGTAAAAGGTATAGTTGAGTTTGAAAATTCAACTTCACAATTTGTAGTTCAATATGTAAATAACTTTTATGAAATAATCGAACTTGAAGAGAATAAAAAAAGAGAAAAATTCTTAATTTATATAGGAGAGAAAATTCAAGAGAAATTTGATATTTTCATGTAATATATAAAACATAAAATTAATAATTTGTAAAAGTTTTTGTTTTAACTTAAATTAGAGTAATATAATATAAAATAAAAAAAGTAGCTTATTATGACTAAAGAAGTTAATAAATTATTAAATATTATTAAATTTACTCCATTAATTATAATTTTATTTACATCTATTTTTATTATGATAGTTATTTATCAAGAGCAAGAAAACGAGTTTAAAAAAGAAAAAGACTTTATTAAACAGCAATATATAAGTCAAGAAAAAAACAAGATAAAGTCTTCTATAAATGCAATTCATGACTATATACAACAACAAAGACAAAGATCAGAATCTGTACTTAAAAATGACCTAAAAGAAAGAATACTAAATGCACATAAAATTGCAACTAATATTTACAACAAAAATAAAGACCACTTAAGCAAAGAGCAAATAATTAAAATTATAAAAGATTCTTTAGAATTAATTAGATTTAATCAAGGAAGAGGCTATTTTTCTCTTCATACAATGGAAGGAATATCTATTCTTCATCCTATAAATAAAGCTTTTGAAGGACAAAACCTATTAAATAAAAAAGACTCACATGGAAATACTCCTATATTAAATGCTGTAAATATTGTAAAAACGAAAGGTGAAGGCTTTATGTCTTGGTATTATGTTAAGCCAAATGATTTAAAAAATACTTACAAAAAGCTAGGAATTGTAAAAAAGTTTGAGCCATATAATTTAATTATTACAACAGCAGAATATGTAGATGATTTCGAAAACAATTTAAAAAATAAAATTTTAGAACATATTTCAAAACTAAAGTATAAAAATGACAATTTTATTTTTGTTATAGATTATGAAGGGAGGATACTTTATCATCCATCAAAAAAAGTTTTACATGGAAATATCTTTAAAGAAGAAAAATTCTCTCATCTTAGCAATTATTTCAAAAAGTTTATTTATGAAGACACTAATAAAAAGGAAGATTTTACGTCCTATGAACTAAAAGTTTATACGAAGAATGACACAAAGATTACTTATGTAAAGAAGCTTTATGAATGGTCATGGTTAATTTTAAGTGGATTTAAAGTATCAGATGCAGATAGAATTATAGAAGAAAGAAAACTTATATTAGAAAAAAAATATACTAGTTACAAACAAACTATCTTTTTATATATTTATATTATTACTTTAATTTTAATGTTTATTTCATATTTCGTAGCAAAGCTAATTAAAAATAAATTTTTAGAATATCGTTCAAAAGAGAATGAACAATTAGAAAAAGAGTTAATTGCCAAAAATAAGATTATAAACTTAGAAGAAGAGTTTAACAGTTTTTTTGAATTATCTATTAATTTACAACTTATAACAAGTATAGAAGGGAAAATAATTCAAATAAACAATGCTTGTAAAACTATTTTAGGTTATAAAAAAGAAGAACTTATTAATACTAGTTTTATAAATCTAATTCATAAAGATGATATAAAAAAAACAGAGATAGAAATGAAAAAACTTGGTGCAGGAGAATCTATTTATTATTTTGAAAATAGATATAAACATAAAAATGGAACATATATAAATCTTGCATGGTCTTCAATTGTTAATAACTCAAATAATTTAATCTATGCAACAGCACAAAATATAACAACTGCAAAGGCTATTGAATTAGAAAACAAAGAAAAAGAAAAAATTCTATTTCAACAAAATAAATTAGCAGCAATGGGTGAGATGTTAGCAAATATTGCACATCAATGGAGACAACCTTTATCTACGATTTCAACAGGTGCTACAGGTGTTAAATTACAAAATGAAATGAATATCCTTGATAATTCAAGTTTAAATCAAACAATGGATACTATTAATGACTCAGCACAATACTTGTCTCAAACAATTGAAGATTTTAAAGGTTTCTTTGATCCAAGAAATAGTAAAGAAACTGAATTTAAGATATCTCATACAATTAATAAAACACTTGAACTGACAAAATCGCAGTTTGTATCAAAAGAGATAGAAATTGTTACAAATATTGAAGATATTCTATTAATTTCAAAAGAAAATGAACTTATTCAAGTTTTAGTAAATATTCTAAATAATGCAAAAGATGCATTAGAAACAATACAAAATCAAAGAAAGATAATTTTTATAAGTACATACAAAAAGAATAATAATCTTATAATTGAGATTAAAGATACTGCTAAAGGTATTGAGGATAATGTTATTGATAGAATATTCGAACCATATTTTTCTACAAAACATAAAGCTCAAGGTACTGGAATTGGATTATATATGAGTCAAAGTATAATAACAAGTAGTCTAAATGGAATAATTAATGTTAAAAATGAAACTTTTACATATGAAGATGTTGAATACAAAGGTGCAAATTTTCATATTGATATTGATAGTATTTGACTTTATATAAAGATAGACTCTTTTTTTATTAAAAAAACATACATCTTACAAGCAAGTTGACTACCTAAATCACAAGCTTTTTAGAAAAGCTTTGATCTTTTTGTATATTCTTTGGCATTATTTTAATTAGATACAATACTTATGTTATTAGATGTACATTCCACTAATAGTAAACTAATTACTGCTATAAAAATATTTTTATACATTGAAATATACAAAAATATTCATAATTAAAACCCAATTTTATTTTTCTTACATTTTTTTCCTTTAAACTGCATACATAATAAAATCTAAAGGACAATTATGAAAAATTCAATGACAAAAGTTTATAAAAATCTTGCATTTGCAGGATGTTTAGTTGCAGGACTAGCTACATCTTCTGCAGCTTCAAGTGTTGATAAAGTTCACTTTTTAATTCCAGGTGGTGCTGGTGGCGGTTGGGATGGAACTGCTAGAGGTGT
>CESF01018586.1_pt1 | contig 31908 bp, 33 predicted proteins | sample 356331 | NCBI WGS metagenome assembly CESF01 (sample SAMEA2621779, study PRJEB7988) | marine metagenome | biome: marine biome (ENVO:00000447); feature: surface water layer (ENVO:00002042); material: "saline water (ENVO:00002010), including plankton (ENVO:xxxxxxxx)" | depth 5 m
ACCCAACATCTCACGACACGAGCTGACGACAGCCATGCAGCACCTGTTACTGTGTTCCCGAAGGCACCGATCTATCTCTAGAAAGTTCACAGAATGTCAAGAGCTGGTAAGGTTCTTCGCGTTGCATCGAATTAAACCACATGCTCCACCGCTTGTGCGGGCCCCCGTCAATTCCTTTGAGTTTCAACCTTGCGGCCGTACTCCCCAGGCGGTCAACTTAACGCGTTAGCTGCGACACTAAGCTCTCAAGGAGCCCAACGTCTAGTTGACATCGTTTACGGCGTGGACTACCAGGGTATCTAATCCTGTTTGCTACCCACGCTTTCGTACCTCAGAGTCAGTGTTAGTCCAGTAAGCCGCCTTCGCCACTGATGTTCTTTCGGATATCTACGCATTTCACCGCTACACCCGAAATTCCGCTTACCTCTACTACACTCTAGTAATGTAGTTTCGAATGCAGTTCCCAGGTTAAGCCCGGGGATTTCACATCCGACTTGCATTACATCCTACGTACGCTTTACGCCCAGTAATTCCGATTAACGCTTGCACCCTCCGTATTACCGCGGCTGCTGGCACGGAGTTAGCCGGTGCTTCTTCTGTAGGTACCGTCATTATCTTCCCTACTGAAAGTGCTTTACAACCCTCAGGCCTTCTTCACACACGCTGCATTGCTGGATCAGGCTTTCGCCCATTGTCCAATATTCCCCACTGCTGCCTCCCGTAGGAGTCTGGGCCGTGTCTCAGTCCCAGTGTGGCTGATCATCCTCTCAGACCAGCTACAGATCGTCGCCTTGGTAGGCCATTACCCTACCAACAAGCTAATCTGACATAGGCTCATCCAATAGCGACCGAAGTCTTTCTCCCGTAGGAAATATGCGGTATTAGCTCGAGTTTCCCCGAGTTGTCCCCCACTACTGGGCAGATTCCTATGCATTACTCACCCGTCCGCCACTGTACTCGCACCCGAAGGTACTTTCTCGTTCGACTTGCATGTGTTAAGCATGCAGCCAGCGTTCAATCTGAGCCAGGATCAAACTCTTCAGTTTAATCCATTATGCCAATTAAAATTGGCAAAACTTTTTTTTGGAAGCCTTCAATATATTTCTATACCACCTTGCTTCCGTAAAAATTGGTGTTTACGTATTTAATTAACGCAAGCACCCGCACAAATCTGTCTAATATGTTTTTTTAAATCAGCTACGACATTAATTCGTAACTCTCACAAAAAAATCATAACATGCATCGAAAATAATGCTGTATATGACTTTTTTTATAGGATCTCATAAAAGATCGCAACGAGAAGAAAGATTATATACTGGGAATCCTTAAAGTAAAGGTATATCTGCAATTTAAGCTATTTATTTATTATTTTTACTTTTATAAATTTCTTTTTTCCAAGTTTTAGTAAATATGTTCCATCTTTGAGGACTGTATCAATTAAATTTACAGTTTTTTCATTAATTTTTAGAGCATTTTGCTCAATTAATCTTCTAGCTTCTGACGTACTTGAAACAAACCCAATCTCCTTCAATATATTTGGTAGCGGCATTGCATTTATTTCTATTAAATCTAGTTTATCTGGGTTTTTGTTTTTTTGAAAAACATTTAAAAATTCAGTTTTAGCTTCATTTGCAATATCTTTATCATAGAATTTTGAGACAATCTCAATACCTAGATCAAGCTTTATATCTCTTGGATTTATTTTATTATCATTAGCATTTTGTTTTAATATACCAATCTCTTCAAGAGTCAGCGCACTTAGTATTTCATAATACTTCCACATCAATTCATCTGAAATACTCATAATTTTTCCAAACATATCTTTAGGGCTATCATCAATTGCAATATAATTCCCTAGAGATTTAGACATTTTTTTAATACCATCTAGACCCTCCAATAATGGCAAAGTTATCACTACTTGCTTTGCATCCTCATCATTTGGTTTTTCAATAGACTGAAAATAACGCCCCATTAATAAATTAAATTTTTGATCTGTTCCGCCTAATTCTATATCTGCTTCTAAAATAACTGAGTCATAGCCTTGAAGTATTGGATATATAAATTCTTTGATAGAAATATTTTGATTAGATTTAAACCTTTTCTTAAAATCATCTCTTTCCAACATTCTAGCTACACTGTACGAACCAATAATTTGTATAAGTTTTTCTGAGGATAGTTTGCTTAACCATTCCGAGTTAAATTTAATAATTGTTTTGTTTTTGTCTAAAATTTTGAAGACTTGTTTTTTATATGTCTCAGCATTTTTTTTTACTTCAGATACAGACAAAACAGGTCTTAATTCAGTTTTACCAGTTGGATCTCCAATTGTGGCTGTGAAATCTCCAATTAAAAATATAACATTATGCCCAAGATCCTGAAACTGTCTTAATTTGTTAAGTAAAACAGTATGTCCTAGATGAAGGTCTGGAGCTGTTGGGTCAAAACCTGCTTTTATAGTTAAAGGCTTTGAAGACATTAATTTTTTTATCAAAGTATCTTCATTGATAATCTCTTCAGTACCTCTTTTAATAATATCAAATGGTTTGTTTTGCATGTTTATAATTATAGTTATGATTTAACCATAATAGTAATATATGGTAAGTTGTTCAAATATTTTATACTAATTAAAGAAAAAAACCCAAAAAATAAGAAATACTGCTTATGAAAAATATTATTTTTAAATATAAAAAATTAATAATATCTATTTTTGTAGTTTTGATTGCTATATTCCTATATAGCAACAAACCATATTCTCTGTATGAAATCCAGTATATTAGTGATGTAAACAAAAATAAGTCTTTTGAGCTGCAATCTTACTATCTTAAAAAATTTAGCGCCAATAACGAAAAATTCAATATAAAAAGGCTTTATGTTAAAAAAAATCAAAATTTAGCAACAATACTCACAAGTGAAAATATTAATATTCCAAAAGAGATTCTAACAATAAAAAAAAATAATTGTTTCGATAAAATTAATATTAATGATGAAATAATTATTAAAAGAAACACAAGAGAAAACTCATTAATAATTACAAAAAAAAATAAATCTTTCGAGTGTGTTTATAACTCAAAGAATAAGTCCATAAAAAAAATAGAAATAGATAAAGAAGAAGATTCTTTGAAACTTATATTCTTTAACAATATTAATGGTTCATTTTATAATTCGGCAATAAAATCTGGATTAAACCCAAATGAAATAATGTCGTTTGCAGATATTTTTGGATGGGACATTGATTTTTCTCTAGACATAAGAAAGGGTGATAGTTTTGGTGTTGTAGTAGAAAGAAAATATCAAAATAATAGTCTTGTAAGTAGTAAAATTAAATACGCTATATTTAAAAATAATAAAAGATATTTTGAAGCCTTTAGATACAAAGATAAATATTTTGATTCGAATGGAAATTCTATGAGAAAACAGTTTTTAAGAGCCCCAATTGATTTTTATAGAATATCGTCACATTTTAATAAAAAAAGACTTCATCCAATTTTTAAAACAGTTAGACCGCATTTAGGAACTGACTACGCAGCACCAAAAGGTACGCCAGTATATTCAACTGGAGACGGAACAATTATTTACAAAGGTAAAAAAGGTGGTTATGGTAATACAATAATTATTAAACATGGCAACATATATTCAACGTTATACGCACATTTTTCAAAATTTAAAAAGGGAACTTATGTTGGTAAAAAAGTTAAACAAAAGGAAGTAATTGGATTTGTTGGTTCTACTGGGTACTCAACAGGACCGCACGTACATTATGAATTCAGAGTTAGAGGTGTTCACAAAAATTCTTTAAAAATTAAATTTAAAAAAGGAAAAAAACTTAATAAAAAAACAATACTTAAAATGCATAATCATCATAAAGAAAATAAAGAAATATATTCTTGGTTAAATGAAAATTACAACCTAAAAAATTATGACTAGAAAAAATCTTTACATTGGAATACTGTCAGGAACAAGTATGGATTCTATAGATTGCGGCATTTTTTGTTTTGATAATCATAAATGTCAATTAATATATTTCACTGAAAATATTTATCCAACCACTATAGTAAAGTCATTAAAAAAACTTGTTAATTCAAGCAATATCGATAAGAACTTTAAAAAACTTCAGATAAATTTAGAGTTATCTGAAATTTATGGTGAAATTGTTAATAAGACTATCAAGAAAAGCAAATTGAGCAAAAACCAAATTAATGCAATTGGAATGCACGGCCAGACCGTTTCTCATGAAATGGGCAAACATTCAATTCAGATTGGTTGTCCTAAAACTCTGTCTGACATTACAAATATAATTGTTGTTTCAGATTTTCGCCAGGATGATATCCTTAATGGTGGAAGTGGAGCTCCATTAGCGCCGTTATTTCATAATTATTCTTTTAGAAAATTAGATAAAAAACGCGTAATAGTAAATATTGGCGGTATAGCAAATATTTCATTTTTATCTAATAAAAATAATGAAAATGTTTATGGTTTTGACTCAGGGCCAGGAAATACATTAATTGACGTTTTTGCAAGAAAAAAGTTTAATTTAAAATATGATGTAGATGGCAAGATTTCTAGTGATTATAAATTTTCTAAAAAACTACTAAAAATTTTATTAGACGATAAATTCTTTAAGTTAAAACCTCCAAAGAGTACTTCAACAGAGTATTTTTCTTATGATTGGGTTTCAGATATTTTAAAAGTTAACAATATAAATATTAGTGATGGTGATCTATTAGCTACATTGTCTGAATTAACCTCTCTATCAATTATTAATTCTATTTCTGAAATAGATCAAGCTTGTGATGAGATATATATTTGTGGAGGAGGTGCGTTCAATAAATCAATTATGAAAAGCTTGAAAAAATATTCAGGTGAAATGCTTCATGAGAATGTAACTCTTGACACAGTTGAAAAACTAAATATATCTTCTAAGCATGTCGAAACTGGATTATTCGCCTGGTTAGCTAAATGCAAAATAGAGAATGAAAAACTAGATTACACTAAGATAACTGGCTCTGAAAAACCTATAGTAATTGGAAGAATTTCTTAGACTATGTTGAAAATGAGGATCCGCAACCACAAGTAGTTGTAGCATTAGGATTCTTAATAACAAACTGAGAGCCCTCTAGATCTTCTTTGTAGTCGATTTCTGCACCAGTTAAATACTGAAAACTCATCGGGTCCACTAGTAGCGTTACACCATTTTTCTCCACTTTTGTATCTCCATCCTGAACATTTTCGTCAAAAGTGAATCCATATTGGAAACCAGAGCAACCACCTCCAGATACAAAAACCCTTAATTTTAAAGCGTCATTTTTTTCTTCTTCGATCAGATCTTTTACTTTGCTTGCGGCTGAATCAGTAAATATCAATAAATCGTTATTATCGTAATTAGTTAAGTCTACTTGTGTTGATTCTGACACTATTTTCTCCATTAATTCTTTAACTTACACTTAATTGTATTACTATTTTATTTAGATTCAATATCTAATTTGTATAGGTCTATCTCATCATTTGATTGACATACAACTAGCCTACCATCTATTTTTGCGCCTACTTCCATTTCTAATGATTTATAATATATATCACCCTTAATAGATGCTTCAGGGCCAAGTTGTAGTAGGTTGTAAGAATATACATTACCAATAACAGTTCCATTGATTGCAACATTTGTTGCGTCTACATATCCTTCCACCACAGAAGATTTATTAACATATAATTTTGACTCTTTGTCTTTTTTGGCAATTAATGAGCCTTCAACGGAAGATTCAATATGAATTGTTCCTTCGTAAGATATGTCTCCTTTAATAAATATATCAGAGCCTATAAGTGTATTAATTTTACTAGTCATAAATTTATATGATAAACCTAATTTAAAGTATTTTTATAATTATATATTTTTCCATTACATTTGACATCTAAATAAATTGTTTCAATTTGGACATTATCTGGGATATTTAAATTACCATCAAGCTTTAAATAATTTTTAAAGCTTATATCATTATTTTTTAATTTTAAATTTTTTTTAAATATTTTTTTACTTGTTTTTTTATTTATTCCATCGAAATAGAAACTATAAGTTCCTTTTATTTTTTTGTCGCTTGCACTAGAAAATAGTAAAAAAGAATAATTTAACAAACGATCACTATTTTCCAGTGAAGTTTTTAATTCTTCAATAGATATTATGGGGAAATTTTTTTCAGATTTTAATAAGAATTTATAATAATTTATCTCTCTTCCAAGTTGTAAAATTTTTTCATCTTTTTCATAGATATATTTTCTTACCTCTTCCGCTGTTGCAACTTTAAATTTAATAGCATCTGTGTACTTACTAAATATGTTACTTAACTCTCTATTATTTTTCTTTTCTTCTTTCAAAGACATATTACTTTCATCTAATTCTTTTTTTAATATTTTAATTTTTTCTATTAACTCAATATTAGACTTGTGTATATCAATAGAATTTTTTATAACAAATTTATTAGATTGAAAAATAAAAAGAAAGCATATACCTAAAATTATAAAAATAATAAAAAATATCTGAAGAAAAATGATTTTTTTCTTTGCTATAAATATACTTTCATTTTTTATGAAATTTTTATTCATCTCTCAATGCAATATCTTCTTTAAATCCTAACATTATATTCATATTTTGAACTGCCTGGCCAGCTGCTCCTTTGATCAAATTATCTATAGCTGAAATAATGGTAAGTTTTTTATTATTTCTGATATGAAATGATAATTGAATATTATTTGTGTGAGAAATATTTGATATAGTTGCACAACCTTTACTACAAATATTTATAAATTTTTCTTTTTCATAGTATTTATTATATATTTTAACTATTTCTTCATGACTTAAATTATTTTTTAAGTCCACATAAATTGTTTCCAAAATACCTCTGTATATTGGGATTATATGAGGTGAAAATATCACTTCTGTATTTTCACCAGATAATTTATTTAACTCTTGTTCTATTTCAGGCTTATGTCTATGTTTATCTAAATTATAAGGTATAAAATTATTATTTATTTCATCTTTTAGTCCTGACTCTATTTTTTCTCTACCAGCCCCACTGTAACCTGATTTTGCATCTATTATAATATTTGATAAGTGTATTTTATCTTCTTTCAACAATGGTAATAACGCAATAATTGCGGCTGTTGGGTAACAACCTGGATTTGCAATTATCTTTTGTTTTTTTATTAAATCTCTATTTATTTCAGTTAAACCATAAGTTATTTTTGGCAATATATCTGCACTATCATGACTGATTCCATAGTATTCTTTCCAAATGTTATAGTCATCTAGTCTAAAATCTGCTGCTAAATCTATAATTTTTGTATTTGATTTTTCTATATTTTTAAAAGACTTAACTGCTGTACCATTTGGGCATGCAAAAAAAATTAAATCGTAATTATCGTAATTAATACTAGAAAAATCTTTTAGAATATCATCAAAATTTTTTAAATCACTGGAAAAAACACTTATTTTTTTTCCGGCATTGCTAAATGAAAATAAATCCATTATTTTTATTTTTGGATGCTTTTTAAGTAATTTAACAATCTCTATCCCTGTAAATCCTGAAGCCCCTATTATTGCTATGTTTGCCATTCTTTTTTTCTCTCTAAAATATCTTGGTTAATACATTATAAGTATACATATAAAATTAATAAGGTTCACTTTAAGGTTTTTTTGTGATTACTGCTTTTTTTCTATTCGGAAAGCATGTTTTACAAATTTCACATTCAAGTCCATGACAACTTCTAGCTTTACAGTACTCTCTACCATAAAAAATTATTTGCAAGTGAAGCTTATTCCAGATTTCTTCTGGAAAAACTTTTTTTAAATCTGCTTCAGTCTGCACTACATTCTTTCCATTTGTTAACCCCCATCTTTGTGCTAATCGATGTATATGGGTGTCTACAGGAAATGCTGGATGGCCAAAACCCTGGGACATAACAACGCTTGCTGTCTTGTGGCCTACGCCGGGAAGCTGTTCAAGATCATCAAAGCTTTCTGGAACATTACCTTGGTATTTCTCTACAAGTATATTAGATAATTCTTTAATTGCTCTCGATTTTTTTGGCGCAAGACCGCATGGTTTGATGATATTATAAATAGTCTCTAACCTTACTTTTTTCATTTTAAAAGGATTATCAGCTTTTTTAAATAATTTAGGCGTAACTTTATTAACTCTTATGTCTGTGCATTGTGCACTCAATAAGACAGCAATTAATAATTCGTAATTATTCCTATGGTTTAGCGGAATTGGAGTTATAGGATAAATTTTACTTAAAATTGTTGATATTAATTTCGCTCTATCTATTTTTTTCATATTAAATATATATTTAAGTTTAACTGAGTAAATCAACATAAATAGAAAGAAATGACAAATTTACTGTTAATTCTATTATAATTATACATATAATGTTAAATATGATGCTATTAAAAACTTTACATATTATTTTTATGACAGCATGGTTTGCTGGACTTTTTTATTTGCCAAGACTATTCGTTTATCACTCTATGACAGATGATAAAATAAGTCTTGACCGATTCGTTGTTATGGAAAAAAAATTACTTTATGGAATTATGACTCCAAGTGGTTTTTTAACTGTTTTATTTGGCATTTTATTAACATACTTCTATTACCCTGTTTATCTTGAGCAAACTTGGTTGGCATTAAAAATGCTTTTAGTAGCCATTCTTATCTTTTACCATATTTGGTGTATTAATTTATATAATGATTTTTCAAAAAATAAGAACAAGCATTCTCATATTTGGTACAGATGGTTTAATGAATTTCCCGTAATTATACTTGTTTTGATAGTTTATTTGGTTGTATACAAACCAATTATTTAATTTTCAATATATGGCATTAATTCATTTAACGCCTTCATGTATACTTCCCTTTTAAAATCAATTACAGTTTCAAGTGGCTCACTTTTATTCACCCACTTCCAAGAATCAAATTCTGGCTTATTAGAGGTTAATAAATTTATCGAGGATTCTTTAGTTACTAGTCTCAATAAAAACCAAACTTGTTTTTGACCTATACATAACTGATTATTGGTTTTTCTTTGAAATTTTTTTGGTAGATCGTATCTTAACCAATCTTTAGTTTTTCCTAAAATTTTAACATCGCTTTTATCAAGACCAATCTCTTCAAATAACTCCCTATACATAGCGGATTCAGAATTCTCGTCTTTCTCGAATCCACCTTGAGGAAATTGCCATGAATTTTCTTTATGCCTTTTACATACTAATAATTTATTTTTTGAATTACATAATATGATTCCAACATTTTCTCTATAACCATCTTTGTCAATCATAACAAAATCGATAAATTTAAATTAAAAATATATATTATATTAGTTATGCTATAAAATAAACATTATGAATATAGCTCTATTTGATTTAGATAATACTCTTATTAGCGGTGATAGCGATCACGAATGGGGTAATTTTTTGGTTGATAATAATTATGTTGACCCAATATCTTATAAAGAAAAAAACAATATGTTTTTTGAGCAATACAAAAATGGAACTCTATGTCCTAGAGAATTTGCCCAATTTTCATATCAACCACTAACAAAATTTAGCTACAATGATTTAAAAATATTGAGAAAAAGATTTTTTAAAGAAAAAATATACCCATTGATACTTCCAAAAGCAATTGAACTTGTAAACTATCATATTAACAACAATGATATATTAGCCATTGTTACATCTACAAATTCATTTATTTCAAAAATCTCTGCTGAATTTTTCAAAATTAGTCATCTTCTTGCAAGTGAGCCAGAATTTATTGATAACAAATTTACAGGTAGGCTTGAAGGATATCCATGCTATCAAGAAGGCAAAGTATCAAAAGTTAAAGACTGGATAAAACTAAATAGTTTTAACAATTATAAAGATATTTATTTTTACACAGACTCTCATAATGATATTAAATTAATGGAATATTGCACAAAACCCATTGCAGTTGATCCTGATGATAAATTAAAAAAAGTTGCAAATAAAAATAAATGGGAAATTATAAGCTTAAGATAGTCATAATAACTTTTTAATCTCGTCATCAATTTTATGGTTTTGTGTGCCAAAGCTTTTAACTTTTAAAGCGCCTAACTTTGATGATAATTCACCAATTTTTTCCAAGGGCATATCATTCATGATCCCATATATAATTCCAGCTCTATATGCATCACCACAACCAGTTGGATCTTTAGGATCATTTACTTTTGGAGTTGGGATAATCAATTTTTCACTTGATGTAAATATACTTGACCCATTTTCGCCATCTGTAATAATTAAATTTTTATTATTTTTCGAAATATCAGATGGAGTTAAACCAGTAACTTCATTAAACATTTTAAATTCATAATCATTCATTACCGTCCATAAAGAATTTTCAGTAAAAAACTTCAGTTCTTCTTTATTGAACATGGGCATACCTTGTCCAGGGTCAAAAATATATGGAACATTCATATCTATTAATTGTTTTGTATGGTCTATCATCCCTTCTCTTCCATCTGGTGATATTAAACCAAGTGTTACTGACCCATCATCCGGAATTTTTATTAAATTCGAATATTGCATAGCACCAGGATGAAAAGTTGTAATCTGGTTAGCATTTAAATCTGTTGTAATGTAGGCCTGCGCTGTGTAACTATCTTCAAAAGTTTTTATGAACTCTGTTGTAATATTTTTTGATTTCATCCAATCTATATATGGCTGAGCATCTTTACCAAGTGCACCTACAGCAAAAGCACTACCTCCAATGATAGAAACATTGTATATTATATTTCCAGCGCAACCTCCAAATTCTCTTCTCATCTCTGTGCATAAAAAAGAAACATTAACATTATTTAGCTCAGAGCCAATCAAATGATCTTCAAATTTACCTTCAAATTTTAAAATATTATCATACGCAAAAGAACCGCAAATAACAGCTTTCATAGAATACTCCAGAATTATTTATCAAAAATTTACTAGCTATACTATACTATAAATAAAGATAGAAAATATATTATATTAATATTAAATAAATGACTAAAAAAAAAGTAATATTATTAATTGGAGGGCATGACCCAACAGGTGGTGCCGGAATTACAGCTGATATTGAGACTGCACAGAATTATAATTTTCATGCAATATCAATTTTGTCATGCACAACAATTCAAAATACAAGTAAGTTTACAAAAATAAATAAAATGCCAGATAATTATTTAATAAATTGCTTTAAGGAAATTATAAAAGAATTTTCTATAGATGTAGTAAAGATTGGTCTATTGCCAAACATTAACATATCAAAAGAAGTTTTTTCTATTCTGCAACATAAAAAGCTGAATAAGGTGCCAATAATTGTAGATCCAATTATAAAATCAGGAAATAATAAAATCCTATCGCCAAAAAATAATTTGGAATTTATTGTTAAAAAAATTTTACCTGTATCTGAAATTATTACACCAAATATCAAAGAATATAAATTTTTAAAAAAAGGAAACGAAGAATTTTTTCAGAAAAATATAAAAAATATTTTAATTACCGATTATAAAAAAAATACTAAAAAAATTTATTTACATTTATTAAATAACAATAAAAATATAAAAAATTATTCAACGAATAAGGTTAGAAAGGTTTTTCATGGGACTGGATGTACTTTTTCCACATCAATTGCTTGCAATATTGGTTTAAAAAAAAGTATTGATGATTCTATTAAAATATCCTTATCTTATATGAAAAAGGTTATATTAAATTCGTCTTTAAATGGAAAAAAACAATCTTTTTTAAACAGGAAATGTAACTAGATGAAAGGTATTTATGCAATTCTTGATGAGAAAAATTTTAATTTTGATTACTTAGAAAATCACGTTAAAAAAATGATTTCTTTTAAAATTAAAATATTTCAAATTAGAATTAAGTCTAATTTTAATAAAAAAATTATTAGTACAATTTTGAAGATTCAAAAGTTATGCACACTTTATAATTGCACTCTAATTTTGAATGATAATGTTGAATTAGTTAAAGACTTGCAACTTGATGGTGTTCATATTGGAAAAAATGACAAAGATTTAATTGATTGTAGAAATTTTTTAGGTGATAAAAAAATTATTGGCGTTTCTTGTTACAGTAATTTTGATAGAGCTATTACTGCTACTAAATATAATGCATCCTATGTGTCTTTTGGAAGCTTATATAATACCTCTACAAAATTAGATGCTACAAAACTTGATATAAGTGTATTTCATAAGGCTAAGAGTATATTAAATATTCCAATATGTTTAATTGGTGGTATAAATGAAAATAACATTTTAGAAGTAATCAAATTAAATTCTGATTTAATTGCTATTTCAAACGGGTTATCATCTAATATTAAAGTTAAAAATATTACTAGTGTGTATTATGAGAAAAAATAATAATTCAAAAAAAGCTTTTTTAGATTCATCTAAAATTATACCTGGTGGTGTCAATTCACCGGTACGAGCTTTTAAAAGCGTAAATTCGCTACCTGTTTTTATAAAAAAAGGAAAAGGAGCATATATATATGATCTTGATGATAACAAATATATTGACTATATAGGCTCATGGGGACCAATGATACTTGGTCACGCTAATGAAACTGTAATAAAATCAATTGAAAAAGTAATAAAGAATAGCACTAGCTTTGGAGCTCCAACACTATTAGAAACTAAACTTGCAAAACTTATAAAGAAAAATTTTCCATCAATGGAAAAAATGAGAATGACGAGTTCTGGCACTGAAGCTACGATGAGCGCGATTAGGCTAGCAAGAGGAGTGACTAATAGAGATAAAATTATAAAATTTGAAGGTTGTTATCATGGTCATGTAGATTCATTACTTGTTAAAGCTGGATCAGGCTCTGCAACATTCGGTGTCCCCTCCTCACCTGGAATACCTAAAGATTTAACAAAACATACTTTTACATTGAAGTATAATAATATTGATGATCTTGAAAAATGTTTTATAAAAAATGCAAATAAAATTGCTTGCGTAATTATAGAACCAATTGCAGGTAATATGAATTGCGTTATTCCAAATAAGAAGTTCATAAAAAAAATTAGGACACTATGCAATAAATATAATTCACTTCTAATATTTGATGAGGTAATGACAGGTTTTCGGGTTGCTAAAGGAGGCGCTCAAGAAATTTATAAAATAAAACCAGACATTACTACTTTAGGAAAAATTGTTGGTGGTGGTATGCCAGTTGGAGTATTTGGCGGAAAAAAGAAATATATGGATCAAGTATCGCCAGTTGGTCCAATATATCATGCAGGTACACTTTCTGGAAATCCAGCAGCCATGAGTGCAGGTATAAAAACTATTGAAATTTTATCAAGAAAGAACTTTCATAAAAATTTAGAAAAAAAACTATCAATTCTTATGCTTGGCTTAAAAAAATCAGCTGATAAGTATAATATTCCTTTTCAAATTAATTATGTCGGAGGGATGTTTGGATTCTTTTTTACGGAAAAAAATAATATTGAAAATTTTGAAGATGTAAATAATTGTAATGATAAAATTTTTCAAATATTTTTTAATTTAATGCTTGGTAAAGGTATTTACTTTGCACCATCATCTTTTGAAGCTGGATTTATATCTAGCAGCCATACAATGAAAGATATAAATCTCACGATTAAAGCAGCAGAGGAATCTTTCAAAATTCTTAGTAACTATTTAAATTCTAAATAGTTCTTTTGGAATCAATAAAATCTTTAATTTTATATAGTCTTACTAAATAGTCTTCTGTTTCTAAAATTACTTGCTTATCCTTAGTTGGCATTGGAAGGATTTCAGCAAGTCTTGAACCAACCCACCCAGATTCTGTAAAGTATTTAGGGGCATCATCATGATAAAATTTTGGATATTGCTCGAGAATATTTTTTAAAAAATCTGAATAAGGCATAAGTTCTTTTGGAACATCAACAAATTTTGGTTCGTCCATACTTTCGATATCAGCAGTAATCAAATTATCTTTTTGTATGCTAGAACTTAATATTTTAAATCTATATTTCCCTCTAATAGTAATACCGAGTAGACCATCTGTCATTTGTTCCCAATCTGCTATTTTACAATATGTTCCCACATCATAAAATCCACTTTCATTATTATTAGATAGAGAAATACCAAATCCTGTATTATTTTTTACACAGTTCTTAACCATATCAAGATATCTTGTTTCAAAAATTCTCAAGGGCATATATCCACCTGGAAAAGTAATTGAACTTAAGGGAAATATTGGGATATTTGTTGTCATTATTTTGTTAACTTATTAATTATGTTAGTAGTATCACCGTTCGACATTAAAATAACAATATCAACATTTTCTGTACTTAACAGAATATCATTTGCAATGGCGTCTATATCGCAATATTTTTTAATGTTTTTAAATTTTTCGATCCATTCAATATTTTTTGAGCAGTATATAAATAAATTATCTGCTTCTTTAAATGCATCAAGGAATGAGTCCTTATGTGTTCCAGCTATCATACTATTAGACCTAATTTCAAAATAAGCATTTATTTTCTTTCCTGGATACTTTTGTCTTAGTGCTAAAATTGTTGCTTTTATTGCTGTTGGATGGTGAGCAAAATCATCATATAAAATAAAGTTCTTATTACAAACTAATTCTAATCTTCTTTTTACACCTTTAAAATCTTCTAAAGCTGATAATGATGCTTCTTTGCTTATACCAATTGTTTCAGCAGCTATCATGGCAGCAGCACAATTCTCTAAATTATGATCTCCTACTATATTTTTTACTTTGTTAATTTTATTAAAACTTTTTTTGTTTGACCAGCAACCCATTGCTAGGACATCTTCAATATTCTTATCATTTTTTTTAAATATGATATTTGTCTTCTTAGACATTGTTCTTAACAAATAATGAAACTGTTTTTTTATTTCGTAAATATTTTCAAATATATCTGAATGATCAAATTCGATATTATTTATAATCAATGTATGCGGCTTATAATGGATAAATTTTGATCTTTTATCAAAAAAAGATGTATCATATTCATCCCCTTCAATAATAAAATATTTTGAGTTTGTATACTTATAACTAATTTTTTCTTCCTCATAAATACCACCTAACAAATAAGATGGTTTTAAATTATTATCTTGAAAAATTTTTATCAACATTGAGGTTGTAGTTGTTTTGCCGTGAGTTCCTGTTACAACGAATACTATTTTATCATCTAAAATGTATTTTCTTATCCATTCTGGTCCAGAAAAATATTTTTTTTTATTTTGGAGTGTGAATTCTACTGAATCATTTCCACGAGATAATGAATTACCAATTATTACTGCATCACAATTTTTTAAATCTTCCGTAACTTTTTCCGTTATATTCTCTGAAATTCCTATTTTATTTAATTGTAATGACATTGGCGGGTAATATGCTTTATCTTGACCTGTAACTTTATGTCCTTTTTCTACAGCGAGACCTGCCAGGCCTGACATAAATGTTCCGCAAATGCCTAAAATATGAATATGCAAGTTACTACCTTGTAAAGACCCAATCAGAATCTGTTGAAAGCGTTTTATTAAACTTATAACCGTTTGTGTTAAATTTTTTAAGCTCAATTGGCTTTGTGATCTTATTTTTTATTATATATCTACTCATTAGACCTCGTGCTTTTTTTGCGTGAATTCCAATAGTTTTAAAATTACCATCCTTTTTTTCTTTGAAATTAATGTTTATAAGTTTTGACTTAAGTTTTTCAGTATTTATTGATTTAAAATATTCAACAGAGGCAAGGTTTATTAGGTAATCACTATTTTTATCATTATTGATTTCTTTTGTTATTTCATCTTTCCACAAGTCATATAAATTATTATGTTTACCAATTTTTAATTGTGTGCCCATTTCTAATCTATATGGTTGAATTAAATCTAAGGGTTTTAATATGCCATATAATCCTGATAAAATTCTCAATGATTTTTGAGCAAATACAAAATCTTCCTCTTTAAAATCTGAAGCTGATATACCTTTGTAAACATCTCCTTGAAATAATAGTAAAGCTTGGTATGAATTATTTTTATTGAATGGCAAGGACCATTTTATATATCTGTCATAATTTAAAATAGATATTTTTTCACTAATATTCATTAATTTTGATAAATTACCTGTAGAATATTCTCTCAAAACTTTTATGATTTTTTTTGAATTCTCTAAATATGATGGCATTGTAAATTTATTTATTAAATTTTTGTCGCAATTTTCATCTAATTTTTTGGCTGGTGATATAACAACTAGCATATGATTTCTTTCCTCTAACATCTATATAAATGAAAGGTAACCTCTTTCGCTTTTTACACTAAACCAACTTATTAAATATTGCAAGTCCTCGGTCATTGGTTTTAAATCTTCTATATTTTCTCCTTTTTTTAAAATTCTGAAAGCTTTTGATAATACCTTGTAATCCTCGTCTTTAATTCCAGTTCTTTTTATTCCAACTTTATTCAAACAGTAATGCTTTACTGGACTCCTTCCAACTAACATAAAAGGTATAACATCTTTACTAATTCTTGATCCACCAGATGTCATTGCTAATTTACCAATTCTAACATGCTGATGTATCAATGTATTTCCTCCCAGAACAGCATAATCTTCTATCATGACATGTCCGCCAAGCATACTAGCATTACTCATAATAATGTTATTTCCAATAATACAATCATGAGCAATATGGGCGCTTACCATTATCATATTATTACAAAATACTTTTGTAGGTTTTTTTTCAGAAGTTGACCTATGTATTGTAACAAATTCCCTAATAATATTATTATCAAGAATTTTTACGTAAGTTTTCTTATTGATATCAAAACTTAAATCTTGCGGATCTGCGCCAATCACGACATGATCATATATTTTATTATTTACACCTAAATCAGTGTAAGAATATAAAATACAGTTTGATCCTATTGATGTATTATCACCTATTCTAACATTTGAATGTATAACAGAATAAGGACCTATCGATACATTATCCCCAATTACTGCACTTTTATCTATAACAGCTAGCTTTGATATTTTATTTTTCATAACTTAATAATCTTGTAAAAGTCTTCTTCATTTATAATTTTTACACCTAGTTTCTCAGCCTTTTCTAACTTAGATCCTGGGTCATCTCCAAGTATTAAAGCATATGTTTTTTTTGATACAGAATTCGAAACATTGCCTCCATTTTTTATAATATTTTCAGATAACTTTTGTCTTGAAAATTTTTTTAACTTTCCAGTTATAACATAAATTTGATTATTTAATAAATTTGTAATATTTTTATCTTTATCAATAAATTTTATTCCGCTTTCTAAAATACTATTAATATTATCAATATTATTTTTTTCTCTAAAGAAATTATAAATATTTCTTGCTGCTACTGGACCTATATCTTTTAAGTTTATAAATTGATCATAGTCTGCATTAAATATGTTATCCATTTTTTTGAATTTAATTGCAAGGTTTCTAGCTGTAACTTCGCCAACCTCATTTATTCCTAAAGAATATATAAAGTTACTTAGATTAACTTTCTTTTTACTATTTATAGAGTCCAAAATATTTTTTATAGATTTTTCTCCAAGAGTTATATCATATTCTTTTCCTGTATCCTCTCTTACTGTTGTATTAATAACAAAATTTCTTAAATTATCTTCATTTAACTTATATAAATCTGAAGAATTATTGATAATTCCTTCATCTACAAGCCTAGCTATTAGTTTATCTCCGATTCCTTGCATATCCATTGCTTTTTTACTAACAAAATGAATTATAGAGCCTTTTTTTTGTGCCGGGCATTTATATTTATTTACACATTTAATAAATGCCATATCTTCAACTTTTTCAACACTTGAACCACATTCTGGACATTTTTCTGGAAATTTTATTTTTTTACTTTTTTTATTTTTTTCAACCACGCTTATTATTTCAGGTATTACGTCTCCTGCTCGTCTTATTTTTACTTTATCCCCAATATTTATATTCTTCTTAATAACTTCATCCATATTATGTAGTGTAGCGTTACTTACTATTACACCACCTACTTCAACCGGTTCTAAGCTTGCAACAGGTGTTAGGACTCCTGTTCTGCCAACTTGAAATCTTACATTTTTAATTATTGTAGTTTTTTCTTCTGCTGGAAACTTATGTGCTATTGCCCATCTCGGAGCTCTTGACACTGCTCCTAATTCATCCTGATAGTCTAGTGAATTAACTTTATAAACAATTCCATCAATTTCATAAGGAATATCATTCCTTGTAGAAGCAATATTATTGTAATAAGTTTCACAGCCATTTTGACCAATCACGATTTCATTTAAGCTGCATATTTTAAAACCCCAATTTGATAATTTTTTTAATAATTCTTCCTGAGTTTTAATATTTATTTTAGGTGAGCAATAACCTATTGTATAAAAAAAAGCATCTAAAGGTCTTTTTGCAACGACTTTTGAGTCTAATTGTCTTAAACTGCCAGCAGCAGCATTTCTAGGATTTGCAAATTTTTTTTCATTATTTTTTGCGTTTATATCTTGAAACCCTTTTTTAGATATAAAAACTTCACCTCTAACTTCCAAGGTCTCAGGGTAAGATTTTCCAATCAATTTTAAAGGTATTGAACCTATTGTTTTTATGTTGTTAGTTACATTTTCACCTGTAGTACCATCACCCCTTGTCGCCGCGACATCAAGAACTCCATTAATGTACAACAAGTTAATCGCCAATCCATCTAACTTTGGTTCAACAGAAAATTTGAGATCATCATATTTTATACCAAGAATTTTCTGGGTTCTTTCCATATATAGCTTCAAATCTGAGGAATGAAAAACATTATTTAAAGAAAGCATTTGCTCTTTATGAATTACACTTTCAAATTTTGATAATGGTTTTGAACCTACTCTTTGTGAAGGAGAGTCTTCTGTTATTAATTCAGGATGTGCTTCCTCTATAGATAATAATTTTTTAAATAAAATATCAAAATCATAATCAGAAACTTCTGGTTCATCTAAAACATAATACTTATGGTTTAATAAGTTTATTTTGGTTTTTAACTTCTTAAGGTCATTTTTTATATTTTTAGTACTCATCTTTGTAGGATTTAGCAATATTTTTAAGATTCTTCAGTATTTTGTTACTTAACAATTCTTTATCAGAATTATACAAATTACCCTTATAACTCTTTGAGAATATTTTAGCATCATTAACCATCTCATTAAAAACATTTAATGAATCCGCTTTTACAGGTAACTGAATAAAGAAACTAAGACCTTTTATCTTAGGGCTTGTCAAATTTTCCTTATTAAGATAACCAGGTGAAGAAATATTAGTTACAGAGTATTTTAAAAATCTTTCGTGTTTATTAATATGAAATTTTTCGTAATATCCTGAATTATTAATAAATATATTATTTTCTTCCATAAAAAAATATATATCTTTTACATTGTAATATTTTTTAGCTATTGAGTTTATTATAATTAATTTTTTTTCTTCGTTTGCACCAAGAGATAATGACATTTGCTTGGGTTTATTAGTAGAAACCTTAATATCTTTTACAGATGATTGATTTTTATTTTTCGTCTTTAAATTAATATTTATATTACTATTTATATCTGACTTATTATTTGTTTTAATTTCTATATTTTTTTTGATGTCATAATTTTTTGTCTTGTATACTTTGTACTTTCTATTATTTTTACTTATAAAGAAAATATAAAAAATAATAAAAAGACCTATTAAAATTATTATTACTCTAAATTCATTATCATACACATCAATTACAACCTATAAATTTATGATTCCTCTTTCATACTCACATTTACCAATTTTGAAACTCCCTTCTCTCCCATTGTAACACCTATTAATTGTTCTACATATTCCATAGTTATTTTTTTATGTGTAATGACAATAAATTGAATTTTTTCACTCATTTCTGTAAATAAATTGCAAAATCTTTCTATGTTGGCATCGTCTAATGGAGCATCTACTTCATCCAACATACAAAAAGGTGACGGATTTAACGAGAATAAAGCAAAAACAAGCGATAGTGCTGTTAGTGCTTTTTCTCCACCAGATAACAAATTTATGGAAGTTAGTTTTTTCCCAGGAGGACTTGCATAAACTGCGACACCTGTTTTTAACAGATCATTTTCAGTCATTTTTAAATATGCTTTACCACCATTAAAAAGTTTTGGGAAAATTTCTTGTAACTTTTTATCAACTTTTTCAAACGTATCTTTAAATCTTTCTTTTGTATCTTTATCAATTTTTTTAATAGCCTCTTCTAAAGAATTTAACGCTGATAATAAATCGTCTTTTTGCATTGTAAGATATGATTTTCTTTCTTCGTACTCTTTAAACTGATCTATGGCAGCTAAATTAATTGGACCCATTCTATCTATCATATTTGAAAGTTCTGACTCTCTCTTCTTCCATCGAGATAAATCATAGTCAATATCAGCGTCAAGAATTGATTTATTATCAAATCCTAATTCCTGAAGCTGCTCTTTAATAACCTTTACCTGACCAACTGTTTCTTGAATATTTTTCTCGTCTTCTGATATTTCATATCTCAAATTTTCTAAGCTACTGAGAATATCAGATTTATTATTTTCTAATAACGATATTTTGTCAGAAAGATCAGTGATATCAGATCGTATTTTTTTTAATTCAGTATCCTTAATATTTTGAACTTTTAAATTTTCGTTAAGTATTTTTTCCAAATCAGTTAATTTATTGTCTGGAGAACTTGTATTATTTTTTAAAATTTCAATATTTCCAGACATAGACTCTAATTCACTATTGTTTAAATCTATATTTGATATTAAATTATTTATTTGAACCTTATTTGTCTCAATACTCAACTCCAAATTATAAAGAATATTTTTTTCTTGTTCATACAATTTTTGAAGTTCACTATAATTCTCTTCTAAATTTATAATTTCTTTATCTTTTTCAATGATAGTTTTATCTAAATTATCAACCTCTGACAAAGAAATTTTAATTTCATTATGTATACTTTCTAAATTCAGTGTTATTTCCTTCAACCTATTGGTCTCAGAAATGATCTTGTCATCGATATCAGATTTAATTTGTTCATTTTTTTTTGCTAATTCATATTCATTTGATTGAATAGTTTTAACTATATCTCTAATACTTGCTAAAATATCACTAATTTTTTTGGAGCTTTTAATCAAACTATCATCAATTTTATTCTTCGATAATGAATAAAATTCATCAGTTTCATTTTCGTACTCTTTTATTTTAATATCTAGTTCGTATGATTCTATTTTCTTTAGTTCTGTTAAGATTTTTTGTGAAGTATTGGAATATTCTTCAATGCTATTATTTATTCTACTAATATCGTTCTGATAACTTTCTGTTTTTTCTTTACCACTTTTTATTTTTTGTTTTGACTCAAACAGATTTTTTTTATCGTCTTCAAGAGATTGTTTTTTACTACTTATTTTACCATCTATAATTTTTTTACTATCTTCTGTATCAGAAATCTTATTTTTACTTTCAATTTTCTTAGCTTCCAAAACCTCAATATCTTTTTTTTGCTTTATTAATTGATCATTATCATTGTTTAATTTTAATCTTATTTTTTCTATTGATTCTAAAGCATTCTGATATTGCTGCTTGTTCCTTTCTACACCATCTTTTTCATATTCTATAGCTTGCTCGGTCCTTCCAACTTCACTTAATGCATCATAGTAATCCTTTTGTATTTTATTCATCTCCTCATTACTAGATTGATAGTTTATTTTATTTTTTTCAATTTGTGCACTTATATTATTTATTTCTGACTGTTTTTTTTCTAATTTTGTCTTCTTCGTTTCTATTTTTATATTTTTATTTTCAATTTTCTCTTGAAAATCTCTTATACTTATTGCCAAAATTTCTGATTTAACTGATTTTTTTTCTTCTGATAATTTTTTATATTTATCTGCCTGTATTGCTTGTCTTTCTAAGGTTTTTAATTGCTTAGAAACCTCACTAATTACATCATTTAATCTATCTAAATTTTCTTTTGTATGATTAATTTTATTTTCTGTCTCTCTCTTTCTTTCTCTATACTTTGAAATTCCAGCTACCTCTTCTAAATAAACTCTAAACTCTTCTGGCTTTGATTCTATAAGTCTTGAGGCTGTTCCCTGATTTATAATTGCGTAACTTTTTGGGCCCAAGCCAGTTCCTAAAAAAATATCTAGAATATCTCTTCTTCTGCAATGTGTGTTATTTAAAAAATACTTTGAAGCCCCGTCTCTTGTTACTTCTCTTTTTACTGATATTTCATCATATTGTGCATATTGACCGCCAATTCTGTTCTCGGTATTAGAAAATAATAATTCAACGTTTGCATAATCATTTGGTTTTCTGGTATCTGTACCATTAAAAATTACGTCATCAATGCTATCACCACGAATATGCTTGGATGTTTCTCCAAGAACCCATTTAACTGCATCGATAATATTTGATTTACCACAGCCATTTGGACCAATTATACCCGTCCTTTTTTCTGATAAGGATATCTCGGTTTTATCTACGAAAGATTTAAAACCAGAAATTCTAATATTTGTTAATCTCAAGACCTTTCCTTATATTCAATTAATAATAAGTTGTTTTGTTTTAATTCTTACTTATAATGCATAAATCATGAGTAATAGTATATTAGAAACATTTGAAAATCCAAAAGTTGATAGGGATTATACCATCAACTTTGAAATACCTGAATTTACAAGCCTCTGCCCAAAAACTGGTCAGCCTGATTTTGCTAATATATTGATTGAGTATATACCAGACAAACTATGTGTGGAATTAAAATCATTAAAACTTTACTTTGTGTCGTATAGGGATCAACCCGGATTCCATGAAGACCTAACAAACAAGATTTTAGATGATCTTGTTAATTTGCTAGATCCTAAATACATTAATATTAATGCAGAGTTTAATGTTAGAGGCGGTATCTATACATCTGTAAATGCCACACATGAAAAATAAGACATCCTATCTTTCAAATTTATTTCTCAATTCAAAGAAAATAGTAATTCCTGTTAAGTCTATTTTTTTTCTAATATAATTTGATAAATACCTCAAATAATCTTTTGAAAGCTTGTCAACATATGTGCCATGAATGATTAGTCTTATTGGATTGTTGCCTCCTTGGTGAACATATCTAATCTTTATTCTTTTACCACCATATGCAGGTGGCTGGTGATCAAATATTGCTTTTTGAATAATATTATTTAAAACAGAAGTATTAATTGATATCCTACTATTTTTATACACTTTTAATGCTGCATTAAGTAACTTTTTAATACCGATACCCTTCAAGGCTGATATTTTGTATATAGGTATATAATTAATAAATTTAAGTTTAGTATCAATGCCATAAGATAATAAATGATCTTGATAATCATCTATAGCGTCACTTTTATTTAGGGCAACTATAGCTGGTTTGCCGAGTTCCATAACTGTACCTATTAGAGATAAATCTTGATCTGTAATGCCATCTAAAGAATCAATTAATACCACAACTAAATCTGACGCTTCAATTGTTTTTAAAGTTTTAATAACTCCTATAATCTCTATATGATTTTTTGTCTTACTCTTTTTTCTTACACCAGGAGTATCTACAATATTAAACTCGTGCCCATACTTTTTTGCAGGAATTTTTATACAGTCTCGTGTGGTGCCGGGCTTATTTTGAGTAATTTGCTTATCTTTGCCTAAAAATGTATTCACTAATGTTGATTTTCCAACATTAGGTTTTCCTAGGATAGCCAAGTTAAGGTTTTCATTATTATCTAATATTATTTTATCAGGAATTTCATCAATAACTTTTTTCGAAATTTCTTTGATACCTGTACCGTTTTTCCCAGATATTAGAGTTACATCATTAAATCCAAGCTCTGAAAATTCACTAATTACTATGTCTTTTTGGGATTTATCAATTTTATTAATTGCTAAAAATATTTTTTTTTGCAATTTTCTTAAATTATTAGCAATTTCAATATCTGCGCTTACTAAACCTTCTTCAGCATCTACAACAAATATTATAATGTCTGATTCCGTTATTGCCTCATAAGTATTAGCTTCACTTATGTTACTTACATCATCATCTCTAAAAAACAAACCTGCTGTATCAACTATATAAAAATTTCTATTCTCATAATTACAGATACCTTGTTGGCAATCTCTTGTATAGCCAGGAATATCAGCGACTATTGCGTTATTTGTTTTTGTTAATTTATTAAATATTGTTGACTTACCTACATTAGGTCTGCCTACTAAAGTTGCTATGTTATTCATATTAATTAACTCTACTCTGAAACAATATTATTAATTTCATATTTTTTTAAGGAGAATTTTTTATCAAGCATGTATAACGAATCGTAATCTGCGAGAATGAACTGTATATCACTATTAACTTCTAATCTTCCTATAACAGTACCATCATTGGAATTGAATATATGTAAATAATTTTCAATATCTTTTGCTATTACAAACTCATTATAAAAAATAGGAGTTCCTTTTAATCTTTTAAAAAACTGATCTTGCTTCCACGCTGGTCTTCCAGAAAATTTTTCTATGCCCCATAAAATTCCATCATCATCAATATAAAATACATTATCTTCATTAGAATCTAATCCAAAAATAGATGATGCCTCTTTTATCCATAAAATTTGGCCTGTAAAGCAATCTATTGCAACAACACTCCCTTGGTATGATATTGCATAAAGAATACTATTATCGATGATCATGGAACCATCTATATCATTAAGTCTTTCAATTATGTTTTCGTTTTTTGGTGCGGGAATTTTAACTTGCCAATTAATATCCCCATTATCAAGGTTGTAAGAAATAATTTTACCATCATCAAAACCAACAAATAATTTTCCATCTGCAATAACCGGTTCACTCATACCTCTTATAGATAACTCTGAAGGTATTTGCGAATTAATCCATAAAAACTTTCCTGTATTTATGTTTATAGCTGAAACCTTACTATCATTTGTCCTAACATAAATTACATTCTCATTAATTTCAGAAACTGACATTACTTCGCTAGACATAACCCTCTGCCATAGTAACTTTTTATTAGAATAATCTATTGCAGTAATCGTGTCTTGCTTTGAGCCAAAGTAAATTAAATTTTCATCAACAACGATATTTGAAAATATATCTAAATTAACATCTATTGAATTTTTTACTTCTCCAGATTCCGACGAGATTATATAAACTTCTTTGTCAGTTGTTGGCAAGAAGATATCGTCATTATGTTTATAAAAATTAAGAAAAGAGTAGTTCTCCTCAATATTGCCAGAGACCTCTCTCTCCCAAATTAATTGTATTTTTACATCTGGAGTAAAAATAGGTAAGTCTGAATATGGCTTAACTTCTGGTTTAAAATAGTTTTCTACAAAATCAGGTATTAAACTTGGTAAAAAATTCTCTGTTGTTGAACATGAACTTGTAAAAAGAACTAAAAAAAGTAATATCTTTTTCATAATGAATATTAATTTTCAACAGAATTTTTTTTCATTAACAAATTTTCATTATTAATTGCTGAAGCACTAATAGCCTCGTTATAAAATTCCAAAGATTTTTCTTTATCCCCTTTAAACTTATAAATATCACCCTTAATTTCTGATATTATTTGTTTGAAAGAACTCTGCATTTCAATCATAGCCAGTACATCTAATGCATTATTATAGTCTTTATTTTGTATATGTATTAATGATATTTTAATGTATGCAAGACTATTATAGGTCTCATTAATATTTATTTTAATTATTTCATTAAGATATTTTTTTGATAAATCATAGTTTTTATTTTCAAACTCTTTTTTTGATAATATGAATTTTGATAGCACATCATAAACTGAACCATCATGCTCAGAAATGATTTTATCCTCAAATTTTTTTAAATCATCTGAAGAATTTTCTATACTTAATAATTCATAATATAAATCTGATGCTAATAAATTTCCTTTCTCAACTTTATATTGATAGAAATTCCAAGATAGAGGTATCAATATTCCTATTACTGCCCCAATAACAACAAATTTAATATTTTCACTGGCCCAAACTAAAACTTTACTCGTTATGTCTAATTTATCTTCACTCATTTTAATCCTTATTACTCTGTAATAGATGGTAAGTATTCATGGATTTTATTAATACTTACCGTATCTTGTTTGCCTGAATCCATATTTTTTATCTGGCAATTTTGATTATCGCTTTCATCGCTCCCGATTATAACACAATAGTCCGCTGATAATTTATTAGCTTTTTTTAATTGAGACTTCAGATTTCCGTAACTGTAACTAATTGATACTATATATTTTTTAGATAAATTTCTAATTGTATTAGCAATATTAAGAGAATACTGAAGATCACTTGGATTTATTATTACCATATAAAAATGATATTCTTTTTTTCCATAAATCTTATGATCTAAATATTCTAGTAATCTCTCCGTACCTATTGCAAAACCTAATGCAGGAACTTTTTTACCGCATAAATTTTCAAATAAAAGATCATACCTGCCACCAGCACAAATAGTATTTTGTGTATTTCTTTTATTATCTATATATTCAAAAACTGTTTTATTATAGTAATCCAAACCTCTAACAAGTTTTTCATCTAATGTGAAATCAATATTTTCTTTATTCAAGGATTCTAACAAATTATTAAAATGTGCTTTAGATTCATTTGAAATATATTCAGATATTTTAGGTGCTGATTCGATTATATTAAAGATTTTATCATTCTTTGAATCTAATATTCTCAAAGGATTTATTTTGATTTTATTTTTCTCGTTTTCATCAAAGTCATTTTGATATTTTTTAAAATATTTTACCAAGACTTCTATGTACTTTTTTCTATCTTTTATATCCCCAATTGTATTTATTTTTAACAATGGGCTTGTGTCTAAAATTTTCCATATAGAGTTTACTATATTTATAATCTCTAAATCTGCCTCATAACCTTCAATACCAATAAGCTCTACTCCAAATTGGTTAAACTGTCGATATCTTCCCTTCTGAGGTCTCTCATGCCTAAAGAAAGGTCCGAGGTACCATAATCTATTTATTGAATCATGCAATCCATTCTCTATTAATGCTCTTGCGCATGCGGCCGTTCCTTCTGGCCTCATTGAGAACGAGTTTTTTTTTGAATCTACAAAAGTATACATTTCTTTTTCAACGATATCTGTTCCGTCGCCTATAGATTTAATAAATAATCCCGTTTCTTCAAGTATGGGTGTTTTTATTTCATGGTAGCCAAACTGATTAACACTAGAAGTTAAAATGTCTTCTAAAGCTCTAAAAGCTTTTGATTTAGGTGGTAATATGTCTTGCATTCCTCTTACAGATTGAAATTTTTTCATTTTTATTCTTCTATTATAATCTTGCTAACATTATTCTCTGGATTCACATACGGAATATTAATTTTATTATTATTATACTTTATATTTACTACTGTTGCGTTACCTAATAATATCTCAATGGGAGAAGCAATATTTAAGTCAATTTTGTCACCGCTTTTTACAAGGTCAAAAAAAACAATTTCGCCTTTTGAGTCAATGATTTCAGTCCATGAATCTCCAGTATATTCAATTAATAAAGTCTTTTTAAAACTATTTTTTATACTTTTATTATTTTCACTTATTTGTTTATCTATCAAAGAAGGGGTAACGGTATCATTGTTAGGTAATTCAGGTTGGCTTTTTGTTTTATTAATAAAAATTTCTTCAACTTTAATTTGTTGTTCATTACTTAAGGTATTATCTTTCGAAATTTCGATTGCTTTTTCATTTTTTGAAATAGGCTTATCAATTAATTTATTTTTTAAATCTATATTATTTTGATTGATATTTTGATTATTAAAAATTATAAAAAAAACAGAGGTTAATATTAAAAAAGAAAATATTAATTTTATTTGTATAGAATTTTTATATTTATTCTTATCCTTATTCTTATTCTTACTCTTATCAGTTATATTTTTTTTGGTCTGGGATTTTTTTTGCTTCTTCACCTCGGGTAGGCTAATTTTCACATCTAAAAGATTTGCATAATTTATTAAATATCCCTTTAAGAACAAATAACTTTTAAAGTTACCAAAATTTCTATTTTCGATGTCTTCTATAATTTTTTTTTCTAGCTTAAGTTCTATTGATATTTCTTCAATAGTAATTCCTCGCTTTTCTCTTTGAGATTTTATTAAATTACTAGCAATTTTAAGCGAGTCTAGATTTTCCATTTAATTTTTACCTGGTTCTTTTAAAAATCTCATCACTATGAAAAAAATATTCAATTTCTACTTTTGCTGTTTCTACTGCATCAGATCCGTGGACAGCATTCTCATCTATACTTTTAGCAAAATCTTTTCTTATGCTACCATCTTTTGCTTCTGATGGATTTGTTGCTCCCATTACTTCTCTGTTTTTTAAAATCGCATTTTCACCTTCTAGCACTTGAACTATAACTGGGCCTGATGTCATGAATTCAACAAGGTTTGGAAAAAATGGTTTATCTCTATGAATATCGTAAAAACCTTCAGCTTTTTCTTTAGAAAGATGAATCATTTTTGATGCTACTATTTGCAAATTATTTTCTTCAAATCTTTGCAAGATTTTTCCTATTACATTACTTCCAACGGCGTCTGGTTTAATAATTGACAAAGTTCTTTCTAGTGACATTTTTATCTCCTTTAATATTATTATTTAGCTTCTTCTATCCAATTCATTTGAATAGATTCAAGAATTTTCTCATTTGAATTTTGTGGGTCATCATCAAAGTCTTCTAATTTACATATCCATTCATGCAAGTCTGTGAATCTAATATATTGAGGATCAACATCAGGATATTTATCCAATAAGTCGCATGCTATGTCCAAACTATCATTCCACTTTAACCCCATAATTACTTCCTCTAATGATTTTCAGAGACCATATTAATAGTATATTTTGGTATTTCAATAACTAAATCATCTTTTCCTGTTAATGATTGACAACTAAGCCTTGAATCTGGCTCAAGACCCCATGCTTTATCAAGCATATCATCTTCATTTTCTGTGGACTCCTCTAGTGAATCAAACCCTTTTCTAATGTAGACATGACATGTTGTGCATGCACAAGACTTCTCACAAGCGTGCTCTATGTCTATTTCGTTAACTAATGCTAGATCACAAATACTTACACCTTCTTCAGCATCTATGACTAATCCATCAGGACATAAGGTTTCATGAGGTAGAAATGTAACTTTTGGCATTTTAATTATACTCCTTGATGTCTGTTCCTTTCATAATTTTTTGAATATTTGAGTTCATTCTTCTTTCAACGTATGTTTCACAAACATTTTCTAAAGATTTTATCGCATTTATAATATTATCTTTATTCGAACCTTTTAATTTTTTTTCTAAATTTTCAATGGCATGAGATATCTCATTTTGTTCTTCTTCGCTCAATAATTCAGAACCATCAATATCTAAAGCAGACTTAATTGCTAGGATAACTCTGTTGCCTTCAACTGCAGCTTCTTTTAGATGTCTATTTTTTATATCTTCTTCAGCATTATCTATAGAATCTTTTAACATTTTTTCAATATCGGAATCAGTTATTCCATATGATGGTTTAACTTCTACTGATGTGACTTTTCCTGTTGTTGTCTCAGTAGCATTAATACTTAAAATACCATTCGCATCAATTTGAAATTCAAGTCTTACTCTTGCAGCTCCTGCTAACATTGGAGGGATATCATTTACTGTAAATTTAGCTAATGATCTGCAGTCGCTTACAATATCTCTTTCGCCTTGAACAACGTGTATGCTCATAGCGCTCTGCCCATCCTTAAATGTTGTATATTCCTTACTACTACTAGTTGGAATTGTGCTATTTCTTGGAATAATAACTTCAACAAGTTCTCCCATTGTCTCAATACCTAACGAGAGTGGTATTACATCTAATAATAATAATTCTTCTGATGAATTTCCTGACATTATATTTGCTTGAATTGAGGCACCAACTGCAACAACATTATCCGGATTGATATTAGATAAAGGCTCTTTGTTAAAAAAAATTTTTACAAAATTTTTAATATTCGGCATCCTTGTAGAGCCGCCGACTAATATTATCTCATCAAGATCTTGGGTTGATAGGTTTGAGTCTGACAGAACGCCTTCACTAATTTCAAGAGTTCTTTTAACTAGTCGATCTGTTATTTTTTCAAAGTCTACACGGCTAATAATTAACTCTTTATCTTTGATACCAATTTTATCAAGATTTATATTCACACTTTCATTATCTGTTAAAATCTCTTTAATTTCTTTAGCATACATAAAAAGTTCATACTTTTTTTTAATATCAAGATCAATTTTCAGTTTATTTTGGATATAGTCAGCTAATAGAGTGTCAAAATCATCACCACCTAATGCACTATCTCCTCCAGTTGCTAAAACCTTAAAGACACCATTATCTAAACTTAGTATTGAGACGTCAAAAGTTCCACCACCGAGATCATAAACCATAACTTTTGATACCTCTTTGTTATCTAACCCATATGCTATGGCAGCAGCGGTTGGCTCATTCAGTAATCTTAAAGTATTTAATCCGCATAATTTTGCCGCATCTTTTGTTGCTTGACGTTGAGCATCATCAAAATATGCAGGTACTGTGATTACACAACCCTCAATATTACCGTCTAAAGTACTTTCAGTAATATTTTTTAGATGCCTTAAAATCTCAGAAGAAATTTCTATAGGAGTCACAAGTTTATCAAAAACTTCAAACTTTAAAATATTATCATCACCATGATATTTACATGGAGAATAAAATTCATCTTTATCAATATCATTTATGCCCTTACCTATCAACCTTTTGATAGAGCTAAAAGAGATTTGATCTTCAATATCAAGTGGCTTTCCAACAGTTACAGAGGCCTTGCTATAATTTACTACTGAAGGGAATAATTCATTATTATTTTTATCTTTTAAAATATTTGGCGCTCCATTTTGTATTAGAGCAACAAGTGAATTAGTTGTTCCCAAGTCAATTCCAACATAAAATTTTTTATTATGTGGGTCTTGTGATTTTCCGGGTTCTGATATTTGCAATAATGCCATTATTTTATTTTTTCCTTTTTAAATCATTTTCAATAGATATATAAAATTTCATCTCATTTATTTTCTTTGCAGCATCGTCAAACATAAGTTCATTATATTTTCTCTCAAAGTCTTCTATACAATTTTTTTTTAGATTTTTAATATTTAATAAAAAATTTTTAAAAAGCTTCGAATCTTCTGTTAACAATATCTCTTCTGATTCCTCTCTTAATTGCATTTGTTGCATTAAGAATTCTGGGTCAGATATTGTGCTATTTTGGTTATCCATTTCATAACCTTTAATTTTTAATAGATACATACTTTTTAAATAATCATTTTTTAGAGTTTCGTATGCTTCGTTTACATATGAAGTGACTTGAAGAGATAGTCTTTTTTCATAATCAGTTGCATTTACAAATTTGTCAGGATGAAATTTTTTTTGGAAACTTAGATATCTTTTTTCAAGTTTATCAAAATCTATTTGAAAGGAGCATTCTAGTTCAAATAGTTCAAAATAATTTTTACTGAAATCTACTGACATTAGACGCTAAAACTTTCACCGCATCCACATCTTGCTTTTTCATTTGGGTTAATGAATTTAAAACCTTCGTTAAGACCTTCTTTTGTAAAGTCTAATTCTGTTCCATCTAAATATAATAGGCACTTTGGATCAACTATGATTTTTATACCTTTTTCTTCAAAAACAGTATCTGATTTATCTATTTCATCAGCAAACTCTATTACATATGCCATTCCAGAGCATCCTGTTGTTTTAACTCCTACTC
>CESF01138668.1_pt1 | contig 31827 bp, 27 predicted proteins | sample 356331 | NCBI WGS metagenome assembly CESF01 (sample SAMEA2621779, study PRJEB7988) | marine metagenome | biome: marine biome (ENVO:00000447); feature: surface water layer (ENVO:00002042); material: "saline water (ENVO:00002010), including plankton (ENVO:xxxxxxxx)" | depth 5 m
GGAGTTTATTTTCGCCGACATAGAGTGAATCGTTTTTGCCTCTAAAAACTTTTTGTCCATATACAAGCTTGTTCTCATTTTTACTGTTTTTTTAGAAATGATTGGTGTTTTATTTGTTAGAAATAAGCCATCGCGCGAAATAAATTTCACGCCCACGGTGAGCTATTTTTGACTTAGAGCTTAAAATTTACGTTTTATAGCTAGGTTCTCGTGTTTGGTTTCGCTATGCTCAAACTAACCTACGAGCATAAAGTTTTGTCTTACAAAAAAAGCGCAAGCAGTTTAACTGTTTGCGCTTTTTATTTATTCGATATGCCAATGATTAGTGAAGGATACGTGCTCTGATTGTCCCTTCAACAGCACTTAGCTCTTTAAGAGCTACTTCTGATTGATCTGTATCTACATCAATTACTACGTAACCAATCGCTTCGTCTGTTTGTAAGTACTGGGCTGCGATGTTGATTCCGTGCTGTGCAAACGCTTGGTTAATTTGCGTTAGAACACCTGGGCGGTTGTGGTGTACGTGTAATAAACGGCTGCGGTTTGCAAGCTCAGGTAATGATACTTCAGGGAAGTTAACTGCTGTAATAGTTGAACCATTATCTGAGTACTTAGCAAGTTTGCCTGCTACTTCAATACCAATATTTTCTTGTGCTTCTTGTGTTGAACCACCAATGTGTGGAGTCAAAATCACGTTATCGAACTCGCGCAGCGGTGATACGAACTCTTCATCATTTGATTTTGGTTCTACAGGGAACACGTCGATTGCTGCGCCGCTCAGCTTTTTATCACGCAGTGATTCTGCTAGAGCATCAATATCAACAACAGTACCGCGAGAAGCATTGATCAAGATGGCGCCTTGCTTCATTACTTCAAGCTCTGCCATACCAATTAGGTTCTTCGTTTGCGGTGTTTCTGGTACGTGTAAGCTAATAACATCGGCACGTTGTAATAACTGAGTTAGGTTATGAACTTGCGTTGCATTACCCAGTGTTAGTTTGTCTTCGATATCGTAAAACTCAACGTTCATACCGATATTTTCAGCCATGATACCTAGTTGTGTACCAATGTGGCCGTAACCAATAATACCTAACGTTTTACCACGTGCTTCGAATGAACCGTTGGCTGATTTTAACCAACCACCGCGGTGCGCTAGGGCATTACGCTCTGGAATACCACGAAGTAATAATAAGATTTCACCAAGTACTAATTCTGCCACAGAGCGTGTGTTTGAGAATGGCGCGTTAAATACCGCAATACCACGTTCACGGGCACCTTGCAGGTCGACTTGGTTAGTCCCGATACAGAAGCAGCCGATTGCGACTAGCTTTTCAGCTGCTTCTAATACCGCTTCATTAATATGAGTGCGAGAGCGAAGGCCTACAAAATGCACATCTTTAATGCGCTCAATGAGCTCGTCTTCAGGTAAGGATGTTTTTACGTAATCAATATTACTGTAGCCATTACGCTTAAGCGTTTCTACAGCACTTTGGTGCACGCCTTCCAGCAAGAGAATTTTAATTTTGTCTTTTGCTAACGATACCTTACTCATATCCTCATTCCTATTTACTTTATTTGCGGCCCATTTTTGGTGCCGATAATGACTTTATCTGCGCCACGATGGGCAAATAAGCCGTTTGTTACTACGCCAACAATCTGGTTGATTGTTAGTTCTAATTCTTTGGCGTTGCTGATATCTAAATTGTGCACGTCTAAAATGACGTTACCGTTATCTGTTACAACACCTTCACGGTAAACAGGGTCACCGCCTAGTTTTACTAGTTCACGAGCTACATAGCTGCGTGCCATTGGGATCACTTCAACCGGTAGTGGAAATGCGCCTAATGTTGTAACTTCTTTAGATTCATCAACAATACAAACAAATTGTTTTGCTACCGCAGAAACGATTTTCTCGCGTGTCAGCGCTGCACCACCGCCTTTGATCATTTCATTTTGTGGGTTGATTTCGTCTGCGCCATCAACATACACATCAAGGCTTGATACATCGTTTAGCTCGAATACTTCTATACCCAGTGCTTTTAACTTTTCAGTTGAAGCCTCAGAGCTAGAAACCGCACCAGTAATGGTGTCTTTTACTGTATCAAGTGCATCAATAAAGTGATTCACTGTAGAGCCTGTACCTACACCAACAATGGTATTTTCGTTTACAAACTCAAGGGCTGCCCAGGCAGCGGCTTTTTTTAATTCATCTTGCGTCATAATTATGTGCTCAGTTAGCTGTCAGAGAGGGTCTATAGTATACAAACAGTTTGCTTACCATTGGTAGATTTTCTCTGGGGTTATAATGTGTTTTAACGGTACATCCCACGATTCAATAGGCAATGCTGGAACATGCTGACATTGATGGGCAAGGCCGATCAAAATCGGTTTTTGCCAGTTTTCTTGGTAATACCGAGCCAACGTTTTGTCATAAAACCCGCCGCCCATTCCTAAACGGTTACCTTGATCATCAAATGCCACTAATGGCATAAGTAAAATATCAAGCTTGTCTAGAGGACATATTTGACTGCAATTTAACTTGGGTTCCAAGATACCATAGCGGTTTGCAGTCATGGGTGAATTTTCTTCATACCTTTGAAAGTATAAAGTTGTACCGTTGAAGGGGTGGATTATAGGCAGGTATAAATGCTGTCCTTGCACCCATAATTCTTTAATTAACAATGAGGTGTCTAACTCTCCGTCATTACTAAAATAAATGCCGATATGGGCGTTTTTAGGTGTTTTTAACGATTTTAAGTGTTGAGTAAAATTCACTTTTAGCGCAATCGCTGCATTTTTTTGTTGTTCAACAGTCAGTGAATTGCGCTTTTTTCGAATGGATTGTCTGATTTCTGCTCGTGTGTTGCTCATGTCAATATTAGTGTTAACTTTCTAAAAAGGAGAAAAGTTCAGGAAAAAGCTCCACTACACCCAAAATGATTAATAATAAAATGACCATCGCAATAAGCGAATAGAGTAGTGTGTTTGAGCGTTTTTTAACGGGCTCTGTTAATTCGTCTTCAAGCAGCAGAGCATCTTCTTGCCAGCTATCGTCGCTATCAGCAACACTATTATTTTCTGGCTCAGGTAAACGTTGCTCTAGGTCATCTAGCTTTTCTTCTAGGCGAATAAGGCTACTGGTAATGTAATCGAGGGCATCGAAAATACGTTCTTCACGCTCTTTGGCTTGTGCGGCTAAATTTGTTGATTGGCTGCTGGTGGCTGTTTGATTAACGCTTTGGAGTTTAGCTTTAATGCCTACACTGGCAAGCAACTTAGCTTGTTTAAGTGCTTTATCTTGCTCGCTCGGCGCAAATAATGGCTTATGCTCAAACAGGGTCGCTACTTTGTCTGTTGTTGTTTTTAGTTTTGCGGCTAGTTGTTCTGTTGCTTGTGTTTGGTCGACACCGGCTTCAAGGCCTGCAAACATCACACGAAATTTTTCTGCCATTTGCTGATTATCCAAATCCTTAAATCAATGACTTGAGTATATACCCAAATAGATTGGTGGAAAAACAAAAGCCCGCATAAAACGGGCTTTTTCTATTATGGGTTTGCAAATACGCTGTTTAGTATTTTGCTGATTTGCTTTCGGCTGGTAGTGATTTAAGGATAAAATCACGTAAGTCATTATTTGATGACTCTAAATCAGCATGACGTAAATACATCATGTGACCACTACGATAGCCTTTAAAGCTTAAGCGATCTTTCATTTTGCCACTTGGATCTAACTGCCACATTGTGTATTTAGCATCAAAGTAGTTTGTTGCACCGTCGTAGTAGCCAGATTGGATCATCACGTTTAAGTATGGGTTTTGTGCCATTGCTAAACGTAAGTTTTCACCTGTGTTGTTGCCTGAGCGGTCCCAAGGGTGAACATTACCAAATAGGTTATATTTGATATCTGTTTTGTAGTTAAGCTCTTCACGAAGATAATAGTTAATTGCAGGCGTGAATGAGTGTAACCAAGAAGTCAGTTCTGCCCAGTAATCAGGAGACTCACCTGCATCACGTTTGTCGATACCTAGGTAACGAGAATCTAAACGACCCACTGTTTGGCCGCGCTCACGTAATAACTCTTTCCAAAAGAAATTAGTTGGAATATCAAGGTTGTTTTGCTCAACAAACTTCTCAGATAAGCCTGCGTATTTTGCTGCTTGCTTAATGATTGCTCGCTTTTCATCTGCAGGTAAAAAACCACCTTTAGCAATTGCTGGTAAAAACTTATTAACGGTGAACTGTTCAACTTCAGGTAGTAACTCGTCTAAGTCTTTTGCTTGTAAGTCTGCGCTGAGGGCTTTGTGGTACCAAGCTGTCGCTGCAAAGTAAGGGAGGCGATTAGCTGCTTCTACCGGGCCTTCTCGTTTAATACCAATTTCAGTTGGTGATACTAAAATAACGCCGTTGATATACATCCATTGGCGATTTTGTAATTCGTGAGCAAGACCAGAAACACGAGTCGTACCATAGCTCTCACCAATTAAGAACTTAGGTGAGCGCCAGCGCTCGTTGCGAGAAACAAAAGTATTTAACCACTCTGCTAAGTATTTGATGTCAGCGTTAACACCAAAGAACATTTTTTGTTGGTCTGATTTACTCGGAAGCTCACCTTTTTCGTTTTCAAGAACACGTGAGTAACCCGTGTTAACTGGGTTGATATAAACAATATCAGCCACGTCTAAAATTGAGTAAGGGTTATCTTTTACGCCATAAGGTTGAACTGGGTAGCCTTCGTCATCAATTTTTAATACACGTGGTCCAGTATAGGCAAGGTGCATCCATACTGAGGCAGAGCCTGGGCCACCATTGAAAGAAAAGACCAAAGGACGTTTTGTTCTATCGTCTACTTTATCGCGGGTATAATAAGTATATTGCAGCGTTGCAACGGCATCGCCTTGCTCATTCCAAACCGGTTGTGTGCCTGTGGTTGCGGTATATGAAAAGCGCTCACCATTAATGCGAGCTTTATGCTCTGTCACTACTTTGCTGTCAACGTCAATACGACGTCCGTTATCAGCAAAGCTTGGAGTACTGAAGGTCAGTGTTAGTGCTGTCACTGACAAGCCAATAAAACTAACTAGTTTCATGTTGATTCCTTATTATTCGAATTGCAGCTATTAAAAAGTAAAGCAAACTCGATGACAAACTAATGAGACTAGTGACCAATATTAGCTGTTAAACAGAAAAATAACCGAAAATGCTGAGCTGGTTACAAAAAAGTGCATTTTTTTAGCAAAGATATTTTGCTTAATTATTTAGCTAGACTAAAAAATGACGTATATTTAGCGTGTTTATAATCTGTGTACACGTGCTTAGAAAAGAGAAGTTGCAATGCAAAGAGTATTAGTCGTCGAAGACAGTAAAGTAGTACAGCAAGTGTTACGTCATCTCGCTGCTCACTATTTAGATGTAGCTGTTGACTTTGCGTGGTCTTTAAAAGAGGGCGTCTCTTTAATATCAGAGCACGATTACACCTTAGCCTTAGTCGATTTAACGCTACCTGATGCGATGAATGGCGAAGTAGCTAAATACACCTTATCAAAAAATATTCCAACCGTGGTCCTGACATCAAAGATTGATGAATATATTCGCCAGCAAATGTTAGAGCTTGGTGTAGTAGATTACGTGGTTAAAGATAACCGTGATTCATATCATTATGCGATAAAGCTTGTTGCGCAACTACTTAGAAATGATGGGAGTAAAGCGCTAGTAGCCGATGACTCAGTACTAAGCCGCACTTTAATGAAGCAAATGCTCGAAAAGCAATTATTTGATGTACGCGATGCCCAAGATGGTGAGCAAGCATTGCAAATGTTAAAAGACGACCCTGAGATTAAGTTGTTACTTACAGACTATGCAATGCCAACAATGGACGGTTTTGAGCTAGTTAAAGCGGTACGAAATTTCCGTGGTCGTGATGATTTAGCAATTATCGGTTTATCAGGTGCCGGTAAGCATGGTTTATCGGCGCGATTTATTAAATACGGCGCTAACGACTTTTTAACTAAGCCGTTTATGAATGAAGAATTTCATTGCCGTGTTATGCAAACCATGGAGCAGCTTGCTTTAATAGCCGATATAAAAGAAAGCGCCTACCGCGACCATTTAACTGGCTTGCATAATCGTCGCTATTTTTATCAATACGCAGAAAAATTACTTAAAAATGTTGAGCAAGAAAACGTACTGGCCTTGCTTGATATCGACTTCTTTAAAAATGTGAATGACCAGTTTGGTCATGAAGCAGGTGATCAGGCTCTAAAACAAGTGTCTTCATTTTTAAAGACTAAATTTGATGACTTCACTATCGCTAGAATTGGCGGCGAAGAATTTGCAGTGGTTCTGCACAATATGAACTTAGCTAACGCAGAATCTAAACTCAATATTTTCAGAGAGCAGTTAGCGAGTCATGCTTTTTCAATTAACGGTGAGCCTTATTCATTAACGATGAGCATCGGTATGACCCTATTCCAAAAAGTATCACTTACAGCTGCGATGCGCATTGCTGACAAAGCCTTATATCAAGCCAAACAGCAAGATCGGAACTGCTTAGTTCAGTTATAGTTGTGCTTAATGCACCAGCGCTGGCTAATTGTTAAAAAAATGCACCATTAGGGTGCGTTTTTTTTGTGCAAAAACTAATTTTTATTCATAACCAATTGAAATTAAAGAATAAGAAATAATGGCACAAAGGTTGGATTGTATAAACCAACAGGATAACAATAAGCGTCCGAAGGGGGCCACTATGAAAATGATTAGTGCAATAATAAAGCCATTCAAACTTGATGATGTACGTGAAGCATTGGCTGATTTAGGCATTGAGGGGATGACAGTTGTTGATGTAAAAGGCTTTGGTCGTCAACGCGGTCATACTGAACTATATCGTGGAGCTGAATACCAAGTCGATTTTATTCCAAAAATCAAACTTGAAATTGCAACTCGTAGCGAAAATTGTCAACGCGTAGTTGAAACCATCACAAAAATTGCTTCAACAGGCAAAATTGGTGACGGCAAAATTTTTGTTTACGACTTAGACCAAATCGTTCGTATTCGTACGGGCGAACTAGATGAAGAAGCAATTTAAGGGGGAATTATGGAAAACACTATCGTAGAGTTGAAGTTCTCACTCGACACTTTTTACTTTTTAATGTCGGGTGTTTTAGTAATGTGGATGGCGGCTGGTTTCGCTATGCTGGAAGCAGGTTTAGTGCGTGCAAAAAATACAACAGAAATCCTAACTAAAAACGTTGCACTATTTTCTATTGCCTGCACTATGTTTTTATTAGTGGGTTACAACATCATGTATGTTGATAATGCAGAAGGCGGTTTCATTCCTTCATTTGGCGCATTAATTGGCACTCAAGCTGCTGATGCGGACCACTCTTTAGAGTCTGATTTCTTCTTCCAAGTTGTGTTCGTAGCAACGGCTATGTCAATCGTATCTGGCGCGGTGGCTGAGCGTATGAAGTTATGGGCATTCTTAGTTTTTACTGTTGTTTTAACTGGTTTTATCTACCCAATCGAAGGTTACTGGACTTGGGGCGCAGGCTTCTTATCTGAAATGGGCTTTGTTGATTTCGCTGGTTCTGCAATCGTTCATGGTGCAGGTGCTGCGGCAGCGCTAGCTGGTGTACTTTTCCTAGGTGCTCGTAAAGGTAAATACGGTAAAAACGGTGAAATCTATCCAATTCCAGGTTCTAACTTACCGTTAGCAACACTTGGCACATTAATCCTTTGGATGGGGTGGTTTGGTTTTAACGGTGGTTCACAACTACTTGTTTCTGACGCTGAAAATGCAACAGCAGTAGGTAAAATCTTCTTAAACACTAATGCAGCAGCAGCGTGTGGCGCTATTGCAGCACTATTCGTGTGTAAAGTGTTATGGGGTAAAGCTGATTTAACTATGGTTCTAAATGGTGCATTAGCAGGTCTTGTAACAATTACTGCTGAGCCAGCATCACCAACTCCATTACTTGCTTGTTTACTTGGTCTATTAGGTGGCTCACTGGTTGTGTTTAGTATTGTTGCGCTTGATAAAGCAAAAATTGATGATCCAGTGGGTGCTATCTCTGTACATGGTGTGTGTGGTTCATTAGGTATCATGCTAGTACCACTTTCAAACTCAGATGCAACCTTTGTTAATCAATTAATTGGCTTAGTATGTATCTTAGGGTTTGTGTTCATCGCATCATCAATCGTGTGGGCAATCCTGAAAAATACCATGGGTATCCGTGTTACCGAAGAAGAAGAGTTGAACGGTATGGATCAACATGACTGTGGTATTGATGCTTACCCTGAGTTTGTATCAGTTCGCAGTAACTAATCTCAGTGCGTGCAGTAGCACGTACCTAACAATATCATTGTGTGTTCAAATCAAAGCTCTACTTAGGTAGGGCTTTTTTGCATTTAAATAACTTTTTTCTAATAAGCGAAATAGTTATTTTTGAACTATGCTTTAAATTCCAAACTAATAAGGAAAAACTATGGATAACAAACTCTTACTTATAATCATTTCACTGTTTTTACCGCCTGTGGCAGTATTTTTAAAAGCAGGTGCAGGCAAAGACTTAGTGATTAACATTATTTTATGCTTCATCTTTTTTATACCAGCAGTGATCCACTCGCTATGGCTGTGTACTCGCTAAACGAGTTTAAGTGACTGTTAATTTTACAGGTGTTAACATTGCGCTGTTTAAGGTGTATTCCTGTAAAATTAACTGACCAATAGCGAACTCAATGGCTGATAAAAAAACTCCTGCAAAAAAGTCGTCTAGCAAACCTAAGGCGACATCAAAGAAAAATACCACTAAGCGCTCACGCGCACCCAAAGGCCCAGCTAAAGCCAGTGTAACAAGAAAACTTTGGTCAATCTTTTGGAAGCTTTCGCTCGCATTGATTATTGCTATGGTGCTGTATCTAATTTATTTAGATGCCAAAATTACCCGTCAGTTTGAAGGCAATAAATGGCAGTTACCAGCACAAGTTTATGCCCGTGCAATGAGCTTTTATCCTGGGCAATACTTGTCTCAGCAAGAGGTTATTTGGGAATTGAACCGCTTAAATTACTCATCTGTAAATAAGCTAAGCCGTACCGGTCAGTATGTTAAATCAGCCAATAGTATTAAAGTGTATCGCCGTGAGTTTGAGTTTTATGATGGCCTAGAAGATTCACAAGTAATTGAGCTGCGCTTTTCGGGGCAAAAGTTAGCAACAATCAAAGATAAGTTTGGTCGTCGTTTAAACAGCGCGCGATTAGAGCCGGTACAAATTGCCCGAATTGGTAATGACTCAAAACAAGATCGTGAGTTTGTACCGCTTGATAAATTTCCACCGATGCTAAAAGACACTTTGCTGGTGGTTGAGGACCGTAATTTTTATCAACACCACGGCGTATCTGTGTGGTCAATTATGCGCGCTCTATACAGTAATATTAAAGCTGGTAGAACAGTGCAAGGCGGTAGTACCTTAACTCAGCAATTAGCAAAGAATATTTATTTAACCCGTGAGCGATCGCTGGTGCGTAAGTTTAATGAAGCGCTTATCGCATTAATATTAGATTATCGCTACAGCAAAGATGAAATATTAGAAGCCTACCTCAATGAAGTGTATTTGGGTCAGTCTTACAATCAAGGTGTTCACGGTATGGGTCTTGCCGCTGAGTTTTATTTCTCAAAACCTGTGGATGAACTTGAATACGATCAAATTGCACTGCTTGTGGCTATGGTCAAAGGTCCCTCGTATTACAACCCGCGTCGTTATAGCGAACGTGCAATGGAGCGCCGTGATCTCGTACTTCGTTTAATGGTTGAAAATAAGCTTATTGATACTCGAGAATACCGCGCGGCGTTAAAGCGTCCTATTGATATTGCACCGATGAAAGACAGCCTGCAAAAGTCATATCCGGGTTACTTAGAGTTGGTTAATCGCGAATTAAAACGTTTGTTACCAGATCAGCAGGTGTTAGATGCTGGGGTACGTGTCTTCACCTATTTTGACTTACAAAAGCAAACAGCAATGGAAGAGTCTATTGAAGCAAGTTTACCTTACCTAGAAAGACGCCCAAAAACAGAAGAGCTTGAGGCGGCGATGATCTCTGTTAATGTTGAAAAGGGTGGGGTCTCAGCATTAGTTGCAGGTCGTGACGTACGTTATTTTGGTTTTAACCGAGTGCTAGATACTAAGCGTAACATTGGCTCATTAGTTAAGCCCGCAGTTTATTTAACTGCATTTGAAAGTGGCAAATTTAATGTTGCCACTTTAGTGGATGACTCGCCGCTGCAAGTGACTAATGAGCAAGGTAAAGTATGGCAACCTGAGAACTTCGACAAGCAGTTCCGCGGATATATGCCATTATATAAAGCATTTAGTAATAGTATTAATATTCCTGCAGTTAATACTGGTCTTGATGTTGGTGTAGATAAAGTGGCCGATACCTTGAAGCGTTTAGGTGTAGAAGGGCGTATTGATCAATACCCATCATTGCTTTTAGGTGCACTTGAGCTTTCTAGTTTTGAAGTGGCACAGCTTTATACTACCCTTGCCGCAGATGGCCAGTATCGCGAGTTAACATCTATTTCAGCGCTGACAGATTCAGTCGGTAAAGTACTTTATAAACATGAAGTGGCTTCGCAAAAACGCTTCGACGATGCATCAATTTACATGACTAAGTACGCAATGAAACGGGTGACCAAAGACGGCACCGCTAAACGTTTAAATGCTCATTTTCCATCAATTCAGCTTGCTGGTAAAACAGGCACCAGTAATGACTTACGCGACAGTTGGTTTGCCGGTTTTGACCAAAACACAGTTACTGTTGCATGGATCGGTCGCGACGATAACAAGAGCACAGGTTTAACAGGCAGTGTTGGTGCACTAGAAGCCTATATTCGCTACCTTAAACCACTCAACCCTGAAGCCATAGCGGATACTCGTCCAGCTTCTATTCGTTGGGCCTTTATTAACGAAGAAACCGGTTTACAAGCACCTCCTGGGTGCGGCAAAGTGGTGCAGCTTCCAATTCGAGCCAGCGAGTTTGAGCCGAGACCTAGTTGTCAGCGTTAAACTTGGTCCTTCAAGTATTTAGCTCAATGTATAATTGAGCTAAATTTGTATGTTGTAGATTGCAATGAATGTACTTTTTTCAGTGCTTCTGGCAAGCGAAATGACGTTTATAGAGCTTGAATTGCAGTACTTTATTGAATGATTTGTACAATAATTTGTTATTCTTGTATGCCTAAATCAGACATTAATGCCGCGAAAACTATTAACCTACCATTAGTATGGTTTTATTTTGAAGCCTTGTTCCTTCCTCATGCTTTCACTTGTATTTTATAAGGTTGCTTGATTCACTTTAAATAAATATCGACTAATTATTGCAGCACTATTTAGTTGTAAATATTAAAAAATAAAAGCCTCATAATGAGGCTTTTAGAATCGTTGCTTATCTTACTAATTTAATCGAAATTAAAAGTCGTAAGAAGCAGATAGTTGGACTCTACGAGGAGATTGATAACTTTCAGCTAAACCAAATGTTGCACTGTCATCACCAGCCGCTATTTCAGCAACTTCGTCATAACGAGTTGCTGTAGCTGCATCAAATATATTGAAAATATCTAATGCGAAGCGTACTTTTTGGTCATTAAAGTGCAAGTTGTACGTAAAGTTAAGATCTAATCGCGCTGTCCAGGGAGTTGTTCCCATACTGCCGCGAGGATAGCGTTTATCACCTACATAATAAGTATCGCCATAATCATATAAGTCTGGGTTTGGTGTATAGCCCGCACCTAGTGCTGTCCAAGGACGACCAGAAGCAATATTTAGATTTGCGCCTACTAAGAAGTTTTCAGTAACTGCGTATGCACCGTAAACTTTAATATTGTGACGACGGTCTGCTGGTAAGTTACCGTTAGCACCATCCATAAGATAAGGGTAATCCCAGTCTTGTGTTAAACCAGCATCATCTTGACCATTATCAGATTTAACAAAACCTTCTGTGTTACCGTAGTTATGTGACCAAGTGTATAGTGCTTTTAAAGACCACACCTCATCCCAACTTTTCTCAATTGAAAGGTCAACTGCAGCGTAACGACGTTTAGCTTCAGGATAACCTAGCTCTTCAGCTGTGAAGCTATACTCTTCAGTTACACCGTCCCCATCTAAGTCAAAATTAAATGTTGCGCCATTACCTGGGTTAAATAGGAACCAGTTTTCACCAATTTTTTCACCATTTTCATCAGTAAAGATGTATGAGCCATCATCAATTTGATTACCAAGTGTGCGGTATGTACCTTTGATGCTCCAAGACCAGTCATCATTAATCGCTGCTTGATAACCTACAATGATTTCATCATTGTACATAGGCTCAAGATCTTTATCTGCTAGGGTGTTTGAAGGTTTTGCTGTGCCATCACCACCATTTGAAATAGCGATATCACCTAATTGATTGCTCAAACCAACAGGAGTACCATCAGCATTAAGGCCTTCATACTCGTACCAAGTGTGAATATAAGTTTCGGCACCTGCAAGGCGAATGTTCGTATTTGCAGCAACAGGTAAGTAATATCGACCTGCTGTAATAAATAATTTACTGTCACCGTCACCATTGATATCCCAAGATGCACCTAATCTTGGCGCAATTTGGTTATCAATAGATACAAATTCATCGCCATCAGCATTGTAGTTTGTGAAACTGTCATTACGTAGACCTAAAGTTAACGTTAAGTTATCTGTAACAGCCCATTGATCTTCGATATAAATCGCCCAGTTTTCAACTTCGAATGCACCACCATTCTTATAGTTACGTACACGAGTTGTTTTCATTTCTTCTGGAAGAATATAACCGTTTGGAAGGCGAGCACCTTCTTCGTATGTTCTGTAGTAGTAGTAAATACCACCAGAGTTAATCGTAGTTGCATCTGATGTATTGGTTTCTGAGTCATAACCAAATCTTAATGTATGCTCATCATTTAAGTACCAATCAAAGTCAACGCGCAATTGCTCGCGCTTATCTTCATTGGCGCCTACAGTGAAGTTTACATAACAGGTAGTATCAACACCTAAGTCTGCGTCATAGCCAGTAGGGCAGTCATCAAAGTCAGAATAATCAGTTTCTGAGAATTTAACTTCACCATACATAGCAGACATGCTTAAGTCATCAGTCAGGTTACCTGTATAACGTACTGCAAAACTTTCACCACCGCGTTTGTGATAAGCTGTACCGCCATCTACTGTGTAGTTGCCAACGCCATTAGGATCTTCGATTGTGCTTTCTGAGTATGTGCGTTCATCGCTAAAACCCCAAAGCATTAATTGATGATCATCATTGATGTTCCAGTCAATACGCGCTAGATAGTAAGGGTCATCATCTTTTTCTTTTGTTAGAGAGGTTTGAGAAGCATTACCGTACTCTTGTTCGATATCACGGAATGTATAAATTCCGTAGAAGAAAAGCGTATCTTCAATTAGTGCACCTGAAGCATAAATATTTGTTTCAAATGAGTTTACATAGTCATCTTGGTTGTTAACAAATAAATCACCAATACAGTGACCATCAGCAGCCTCACAACGATCATTTTGTAAGTAAACTGAATTTGGTGCTTGTTCTCTTAATGAATCAGGAGAGTAAATTGACTCAACACCAAAGTGAAAGTCATTTGTACCTGATTTTGTTACTGCAGAGATTAGGCCACCAGTTGTTCGACCAAACTCAGACGAATAACCACCAGTCTTAATTTGGAAGCTATCATATGCTGAGAATGGAATGGTTGCGCCACCTAAACCGTTACGGAAGTTAGTCATATTAAGACCATTTACGTAATATGCGTTTTCTGCGACAGATGAGCCACCGAATGATGCTTGATCACCAAAGCGACTATCACCTTCAGTTGCACCAGGGGCTAGTAAAGCAACTGATGTTAATGAACGAGCAACCGGTAATAATTCAAGTTCTTCTGAACTAATGTTCAATGATGATTCCGTAACCGAAACGTCAACAGCACGAACTGCGCCACCAACAACTGCAATACGTTCTATATTACCTTCAACCAATGGAATCTCGAGTAGTGCAGTTTTACCAACACCGATAATTACATCGTTGATCTGTGCTTTTTCAAAACCAGCCTGTGACACTGTTACATTATATTTACCAACAGGTACTTGGTTAAGATTAAACTGGCCATTTGCATCTGCAATGAGAGTTTTTTCATAACCTTTTGACTTATCGGTAATGGTGATTGTTGCACCAGCTAAAGAAACGCCAGACTGAGTAATGATGTTACCTTTGATTGCACCATTAACATTGTCAGCCATAGCAGGCATTGCTGCACTTAAGGTCATAGCAACAGCTGCAGCTGTGAATGAACGCTTAAATGTTTTTGAAAAGTTGTTTTTCATTGAGCTTTCCCTGTGAAATTATAGATTTTTGATTTGTTATTGTTTGTTAATAACTACCACGCTTTGTTTTTATTTATTTGGGGTTTTAACTATTAAATAAAGCGTGAAACAAATTGGTAACACATTGGGGACATACAGATCAATTTTTTATATTATAAATACGACAAACTTACAAAAAAACGCCTTGGAACGATCTAAAATTGACTTTTTTTGCTTGTTTATACAAAAAATGCACAGATGTAATTTTATGTAATTGCGTTAAGTAAATTTTAATTCTACTTTTAATTCTTATAAAACAGTTTGTTGGGATTTTTATGTCGTTTTCGTTATATTTTAAAATATAAAGGCAGGGAAAAATCATTTGGTTTGTATAAATGATGTTTTAATTATAATATTTTTGGTTTTTAATTTTCGAAAATAATCTTATCTATTATTTTCTGAGGGGGTAAACGTTTGGAAGTATAGGCCACCGATTAAAAGTGACCTATATTATTTTCGGTTTAAAGCTTCGCGAATGCGCGCTCTGCTGCTGTAATAGTATCGTTGATCTCTTTTTCAGAGTGTTCAGCACATACAAAGCCAGCTTCGAATGCAGAAGGAGCTAGGTAAACGCCTTCTTCAAGCATTAAGTGGAAGAACTTTTTAAAGCGCTCTAAATCACACTCAGTCGCTTGTTGGTAGCTAGTTACTTTTTCTTTGTCAGTAAAGAAGAAGCCGTACATGCCACCTGCGTAGTTAGTTGTAAGTGGAATACCTGCTTTTTTCGCAGCGGCTTCAAAGCCTTCACAAATTGCTTTGCTCTTAGCTTCTAGTTCATCGTGTAGACCTTCAGCGCATAATAACTCAAGCGACTTTAAGCCTGCAGCCATGGCAATTGGGTTACCTGATAATGTGCCTGCTTGATAAACTGGGCCGACAGGTGCGATGAAATCCATGATTTCTTTCTTACCGCCAAATGCACCCACTGGCATACCGCCACCGATTACTTTACCTAGGCAAGTAAGGTCTGGTTTGATGTTGTAGTAAGCTTGTGCGCCACCTAAAGCAACACGGAAACCTGTCATTACTTCATCAAAAATAAGCACTGATTTGTATTCATCACACACTTCACGTAGACCTTCTAAGAAGCCAGGTACAGGTGGAATACAGTTCATGTTGCCAGCAACTGGCTCAACGATGATACAGGCAATGTCATCAGCGTATTTTTCGAAAATTGCTTTGACTTCATCAAGGTTATTAAACGACACCGTTAATGTGTGCTTAGCAAAATCTTCAGGGATGCCCGGTGAATTAGGAACGCCCATTGTAAGCGCGCCTGAGCCTGCTTTTACTAGTAGTGAGTCGGCATGACCGTGGTAACAGCCTTCAAACTTTAAGATTTTGTCACGGCCAGTGAAGCCACGCGCTAAGCGAATTGCACTCATGGTTGCTTCAGTACCAGAGCTTACCATACGCACTTTTTCGATTGATGGTACGAGCTCTTTTACTTTCTCGGCCATTAAGATTTCAGTTTCGGTTGGCGCACCATAGCTTAAGCCATTTTCAACGGCTTCTAATACCGCTTGTTTAATAGCTGGGTGGTTGTGACCCATGATCATTGGTCCCCATGAACCAACGTAATCGATATAACGGTTACCATCAGCATCAAAGGTAAAAGGACCTTCAGCTTTAGTGATGAATAAAGGAGTACCGCCAACGCCATTGAAGGCACGAACTGGTGAGTTAACACCGCCTGGGATTGATTCTTGTGCGCGATTAAAAAGATCTTGGCTAATTGTCATGAATAGTCCTATTGGGTTGTCACGTTAAATGAGTTGGTTTGCAAGGGCTCAAAGAACCCAAAACGAAGCGTGTTAGCTATTACGTTTACGGCTGAACCAAGGCACGTCGACTTCATATTGCTCAACTTTGTCGGCAACATCTAAGGTTAGAGCAAACAACGCCATGCGAATTAACACGCCATTTTGTACTTGGCGAAAAATTGCTAGGTTGTCGTTGCTATTTAAATCGTTATCTAGCTCGTTTGCTTCTAAACGGCTATCTCTAGGAAGTGGGTGCATCAGTACTGAGTTGGGCTTACAGTGTGCGTTGTAAATTGCTTGGCTGATACGAAAACCACCACGGTATTTGTTAGCTTCTTCTTGTGAAGGGAAGCGTTCCTCTTGGATACGGGTTTGATACACAATATCTGCCGCCAAGTTGCCTTCCATTTTATCCACTACTTGTATTTTATGACCAGCGTTATCAACAGCATCCAAAATGTAGTCTGGCATTTGCAAGCCATCAGGTGCCACCATAGAGAATTTTACGTCTTTATAATGGCAAAGTAGTTTAGATAGAGAATGTACAGTACGGCCATATTTTAAATCACCTACAAGGGCAATGTGCATACCGTCGATACCTTGGTCGAAACGACCAAGTTCACGTTCGATGGTTAGTAAGTCAAGCAAGGCTTGTGTCGGGTGCTCATTCGAACCGTCACCGCCATTGATAACAGGTACATCGCAACCTGTGGCAAATTCAGCAACAGAGCCTGCGTCTGGGTGGCGCATTGCAACTGCATCTGCATACGCTGAGATTACGCGAGCTGTATCATATAAAGACTCACCTTTTGCTAACGCAGAGCTTTGCATGCCCGTGGTTTCACGAACTAAGCCACCAAGTAAGTTAAATGCAGTGCCGAAGCTTACACGGGTACGTGTACTTGGCTCAAAGAACAAGTTCGCTAAAATTGCGCCTTCTAAAACATTGGTGCGCTTTTGCTTTTTAGCATAAGGCTCCATTTTCTTAGCAACTGCAAAAATACGTTCAATACAATCTCGATCAAGCTGATTGACCGACAGGATATTTTCACCTTGGAAACTTAGCATGGGGTTTGTTCCTAATTACATTTATTGGGCGCTGGCGCTCGGTATGGGAGGCCGCATAAATTTGCGCAGTACTATAGCAAATTTTTAGCGTACACAGCAGCAAATTATAAGTTAGGTTTAATAATTGCCAGTGCCACGATAGCTAAAAGGATGAGTACTGGAACTTCATTAAAAATACGGTAAAAGCGATCGCTTCGTGTATTACGGTCATGCTTAAAGTCAGCCAGTAATTTAAAGCAGTAGCCATGGTAGATGTAAAGAATAATTACTAACACAAGTTTGTAGTGCAGCCACATGCTATATCTAAACCAATCACGGCCATATTCAAAAATAGTGAGTACGCCAAACACCAGTGTTAAAACGGCAAACGGTGTAACAAAATAAAGTAAACGACGCTCCATTACTTTAAGCATTGAGTTGCAGGCTTTTTCTTCACTCATTGCATGGTAAACAAATAGTCTTGGCAGGTAAAAAATACCTGCAAACCAAGCAATCATAAAAAATACGTGGAAAGTTTTATAAACTAATAGTGCAGTCATTTAAGCATCCATTTTAATTGTTATAACAAGCTGTTACGTATGGTAAGGATATGTCTGATTTGGTCCCAACGCAAAAGTCCCATAATTTGTTGGTTATCAAGCAGGTTGTAAATATACACTGCACCGCTGCGCTTATCTTTTAGTAAGTCAAAGGCATCGGCTAAAGTGGCTTGGCTACTTAAGCCCGCAAGGCTAACATATTTGATATTACTTTCTTGGTCAGACATCAAACTTAAATCATACTCTGCGAGGCGGTAGCCATTTTCTTCATCATGAACAATAAGAGGGGTTTGGCTATCAAGGGCATCCAGCGACTCTTTGATTTGTTGTTTGTCGTCACTGTAGAGTAGCTTGAATTGTTCATCCATTTCATCCATCACCCCGACTTTTTGCAATGCTTCGGTGGCTGGTGATATTTGATATTCAAGCCCTTGGAAATCGAGTTGTTGCATAAAAATAGAGCGGTTACCAAAAAACTGCAGTGCAGTGACATAGGCCGTTGAGATCACAATCATCGCAGGCACAATAATCTCAGGACTTGAAGTTAACTCCATAACCGTGGTTAAAGCTGCAAGTGGTGCGTGTAATGTCGCGGCCAATAACCCTGCCATGCCAAGCATGCTATAGGTACCTGTGATATCAACACCTGGGCTAATAAACTGTGCAAAAAAGGCCATTAAGGTGCCCATCAAAACTCCTAGCCCAATAACAGGGCCGATGATTCCGCCGGGGATACCTAAACCAATAGCAAACAAGGTGGCGAGTAATTTGGCAATCAAGATGGTTGTTAAAAACTGCACATCGTCAGGTGATTCAATAGCAATAGTAATAGCACTCATACCAGAGCCCATTGCATGAGGAACCATATAAGCAATCAAGCCCGCGATAAATCCTGCCAGTAATAGGCGAGGAAACATGCTAAGTGGTTTAAATGTGCGAATTATGAGCATTAAGTTTTGGTTAAACGCATAAGCAACAGCGCCAAGTGCCATACCAAAAATGATTAAAAATGGATAATGCCAACCACTCAATGGGTTCATGGTGATAAGCGCAAGCTCTGAAGCATCACCGAAGACAAATTGAGTTGCTAATGCCCCTGTAACCGCTGCAAGCATGATGGGCACGAAAATATGCACTTTATATTCCCTGAGCACCACCTCCATTACAAATATGACGGCTGCTAGTGGTGTATTAAACGATGCGGCAATACCAGCCGCGACACCACAACCCGTAAGAGTGCGCATTGCATTATGGGGAAGGTGTAACTTGTCGGCGAGTAAACTCGCACCTGTTGCGCCCATATGTACTGATGGACCTTCTCGACCAACTGAAAAACCACTAATTAGAGCTAGTGCACCACCGACAAATTGGTTGACCGTGTTATAGAGCGGCATATGACCATAATGTTTTTTAATGCGGTGTATTACGAATGGGATGCCAAGGCGATAATGCTTAAAGCCTGTTAAGGCGGCAAATAAGGCAATTAATAAGGCTGCACCAACAGGCATTATCACCCGTTCGTAAGTTGGTAAAGTGGTAAAATCGTCGGGCTTATCTAAAAATAAGCTTTGAAAAAACATGATGGTGAGGCGAAAAAGTATGATCAACACTGCCGCAATTAACCCTGCACTTACACCAAGTAAGCACAATTGCACAGATGTTTTAGGCTTTGCTAGGCGACGTCTTAGTCTCTCAAGCCACATGCATATTTCCTCACAGCACTTTTGAGCTGCAGTTTAGCAAATCAAATTCACTAAGTCGTTGGGATTTTATAATTTATCCGCATTTTGGGTAAATTTAGCTAATCTGTGCTGTTGTTAATTTGCTTCGTTAATTCAGGTAAGCGAGCGGTAATTGCTTTAGATAATTCATCTACAAGCGGTGCGTGTTTTTTATGAATAACTGTGTTTATAGCCAATTGTCTTAAGATAACCACAGAGAAGTCATTTTGAAAAATGTTGATATCGCTATTCAGTGCAGGGTAGAGCGCATAATCTAGACGGCCTTTTTTTAACATTTTAAGGGTATGGCTTAAGTCTTCGTTATTAATAATTTCTGCCTTAATATCAAACTCGCTGAGAATCTCGGTATCACCAATAGAACTCATAATTCGATTATTTGGTTTAGCTAAAATATCCCGGTCACATGGCCGTGATTTTCGACACAAAAGTACCAAGTTTATAATGCCAAGACTTGGCTCAACGACAATCACGTTGTCGAACTTTTTTAGGTTGCTTTTTGAACGCACAATATCACCGTCAACCACGCCTGCGTTCAATAGCAATACGCCTCTTCTAGCCGGGGTTGCTTGCATCTGAACCTTGATATTTAAATCACTATAAACATCAGCCATTATTTCTTTAAAAGGCGTGATGCGAGGTATATCTATATAGGTTAACAACAATTTTTTTGGCCGAGAGTAGTTTGTTGCTAAAGAACTAGTGCCAGCAAATAAATCATTGAGTAAAGTGATTTTAGCCTGATTTTCCGCATTATCTCTCATACCAATCACTAACGGGAAGTCTGGAAACTGAGTCACTATTTTTGGCTCTGGGAAGTTCTGCTGCCTTGCAAAGTAATTAAGAACTTTTGGCGCACTAATCGCAAAATTAATTTGCTTAGTTTGCATTAAGTGAAACAACTCTTCATCGTTTGTTGTTTTTACTATGCTGTCTTCATAGGATTTGATTACTTTTTTGATAACATCAGGGTAGGTGTAGGGCCCAACAACTCCTACTTTATTTTCACTAAAAAGCTGTTCAATATTTTCAAAATCCTGTGGGTTTGACTGGGTAGTAATAACCGCTATTTGGGAGTTTAAGATAGTTGGTGAGGCAATAAAACCAGGCATTATTTCTGAAGGCCAAGCAGGATAATAACCAAGGTAGCCTGTTAACTCGGCTTTTTTTATAGCATCCTGCCAAGGTAAGTATTCAACCTCAAGACTTATAGATTGTTTAGCAAGCGAGCTTCTTAAAAAAGCGATGGCATCTCCGCCATTTTCCATTTCACTGCTAGCATATGGAGGGAATTCTAGTGAGGTTATTTTCCAAGTTTCTTGTAACCTTGTACTAGCCGCTGAAGATGAGCTGAAAACAAGTATAATAAGAGCATAAAAACAAGTGCGCATGGTAAAAAGTTTTTATTAATTGTTTAATAAGTATACGTCTAAATTAGATTTATTATCAGTATTTATTTGCTTATTTACAGCTCATAACATTACAGCTAAAGCAGTGATGCTTTTGGTTATACATGCGTTTGTCGGCCATGCTTAGCAATTCATCAAATGATTGAGCATCGTCGGGGTATAGTGCAAAACCAACACTCGCTTCAACTTGCAAATCACCAAACTCAGATTTTATAGGCGCTTTAATTGCACATATCAAGCGTGATAGCGCACGGTTTATTTGTGCTTGGCTCTCTATGTCGGTAACAATAACCACAAACTCATCTCCACCAATGCGTGCAACGCAATCGGTCTTGCTAGCTGTATCTTGTAAGCGTTTGGCAACCTCTACCAAAACTTTATCCCCCATAGCATGGCCATGGCTATCGTTAATCGGCTTAAACTTATCAAGATCAAAGTACAAGCAACCTACTTTAGAGCCTGTCTTTTCAACCCGAGCAAATTCTTGTTTGATGAAACGCTCAAGCGCATTTCGGTTCGCTAAACCAGTAAGATGGTCTGTTTGTGCCAGCTGTCGTATTTTTTTCTCTGCCATAACTCGTTTCGTAATATCGAAATTAACGCCAATCATACGGTTGCCGTATATTCTGCCATCAGCATTGATATAGCGGGTTTTGCCAGAAGGCAGAACTATTTGAAACTCTGCGTGGAACTCTTCGCCATTTAAGATCGCGAGTTTTAGCTTGTTGGTCACGTCTTCATATTCATCTGGATGCAGGCTATTTGCCCAAGCTGAATAGTCCCCTTTAAATTCTGATTTTGGGATCTCGAATAAGGTATGCATCCAGTCATCCCAAATCAGTTCGTTAGTATCAAAGTTCCATTCCCATATGCCAATATGTGCGGCATCAGCTGCCATAGACATACGCTGGTGTAAGCTTTCAAGCTCGCTTTTAGCTTGTTTTAATTCAGTCACATCTTCAGATACATCCAGTAAATATTGTGCTTTACCGTTGCTGTCTTTTATTGCGAGTTTACGGGTTTTTAGGTAGTGAGTATTGCCATCGATAGTGATTGGATTTTCATCGATAGTAAGGGTGTCATCTCCTTTTAATACATCGCGATCGGTTTGCACGAAGCTGACTGCTTGTTCATTACTAAAAATATCAAAGTCATTTAAGCCGATTAGTTGATTTTTACTTTTACCAAGTAGTTGCTCACCGGCCTTATTTACATGGCTAAATGTTAAATGCCCAGCTTCTTTCACAAACAACATAATTGGCAAATTATCGAAAATAGTTTGCGTAAAGGCTTCTTGATTTCGAATATCAGAGAGATCTTTTATGGTTGCAACATAAGGTCCGGACTCTTTTTTACCAATTGAACTGATTGCTAAAGTTATAGGAAACCGCTTTTTGTTCACTCGTTGTCCTTTTAAAAGTCGGCTGGTCCCTTTACCTGCACTTTTTTTGCTAAGCTGTGAGTCTCGTAAAATTTCATCAAGTTCTATAGAATTTTCCGGTATTAGAGTGCGAATATGTTTACCAATTAAGTCGTGTGGTTGGTAACCAAAAATGTGGATAACAGCAGGGTTGGCAAATTCAATTCTCCCTTCATTATTAAAGCTAATAACCGCATCTTTTACCGTACTAAGCACAGCTTTTAATTTTGCCGATAACAAGCTCCTTGCTCTGAGCTCAACAACACCCAGTACAAGCAGGCTTAATGCTGCAAGAATAAAAATAATAAGTTGAGCTAACGTTGAGTAGTCATGGTTCGTAACATAAGTGGTATATTCAGTTTCAAAAACCGACATCGATATCATGCCGATGTAATGCATCCCCGAGATTGCACTGCCCATTATCAAGGCAACGACCAGATTCATTCGTGTTTTATGAACGCCTTTGGCAAGTCGAAAATCATTAATCTTTAGTGCGATACCTGATAAAACAATAGCTACGAGAATAGACAAAGAGAACAGCCAAGGTTCATAGGCCATTTTTGCAGGTATAACCATCGCCATCATACCAACAAAATGCATACAACCGATTCCTGCACCCATTAAAATACTTCTGAAGAATAATCCTTTATCCGTTTGTAAGGCAGGGGATAGTACGATGTAACTGGCAAATACACTTGGTAAAATTGAGACCAAGGTGATGCTAATATTGTATTCAATAGGGATGGGTAAGTTATATGCAAGCATACCAACAAAGTGCATTCCCCAAATCCCTATTCCTAAAAAGCAAGAAGCCATGATGGTCCAGACCTGACTTTCATTTTTTAGATAAGAGTGCTTGATACGGGCAGATAATAAAAAAGAAATATAGGAAGCGAATATGGCTATGAGGATTGAAGCAGAAACAAGTAGTAAATCGTAGTCTGCCGGAATGACCTGTGCACTGTTTAAGTGATCAGTTATAAAGTGAAGCTTGAAGTGCTCTATCACAATTACCTTTCCTCAGTGCAAAATATCGCCAGCCAAAATGTAGTACAAATTAACTTTAGTCCAATACAAATAGGTTAGCCAATTGTCCCGCTAAATTGAGTTGCCCCATGTGGATACTTGATTAAAACACTCGGGTATTAGATAATTGCAACCATTATAGGTTTTGAGGGTTTTGGTATGTCAGATGAGTTGCCAATCAAGTTCAGCGATGCAGCGGCTGTTCGTGTTAAACAGTTAATCGAAGAAGAAGAGAATCCAGATCTTAAACTGCGTGTTTACGTAACGGGCGGTGGTTGCTCAGGATTTCAATATGGTTTTACTTTTGATGAAAAAGCTAACCCTGGCGATTTAGAAATTGTAAAAAATGGTGTGACACTAGTTGTTGATCCCATGAGTATTCAATATCTGGTTGATGGTACTGTTGATTACACTGAAGGGCTTGAAGGTGCACGCTTTTTTGTGAATAACCCGAATGCAACAACTACCTGTGGTTGCGGAGCCAGCTTCAGCGTTTAATTAGGTATTTATGAAAGCCACTTGATGTGGCTTTTTTATTGCTTTAACTTCTCATAAAACCCCGTCTCAGCTAAATATTACGTATTATTAGCAGGATTTTTTGCGTAGCCACGCTTACAGACATAGTTAGAGCAGCAAGGGCTCATTCCTCGTGTGACAAGTAAAGTGTGTGGTGAAACGCAAGAGCGAGATGTGTAAGAAGCCTTTATTGAGCATGCATTTGTGTCTGCGCTGTTCGTGATGGGTATCATATTGTGAAGGCAATTTAACAGCTTTTATCAGGCGTTTTTGATTTTAAGTGCCATGCTATTTTCAACTGTGGTTTGTTCTTAGTTTAATTGTATTAAAGCAACCTTTTGGTATCGTGATAAATAACAATATAGTATTGATTAATACTCATAATGTTTAACACAACCTAGGTCTAGCAACAAAAGAGGCGATTTAGCGAACCGGTGCCCAGCGTTTGCATCCGGTACTGTTAATTACCTTTTTGTGATTACTGCCGATGGTGAGTGCATTGGCAACGGTTGTTGCCAGTGAGTTAACATTTGTCACAGAGTACTTTCGCCATTTTGTTGATGCTCAGAGATCGTCATTAGTTATCGGTAAATTCGTTACTGTTTAATTAAAAATGAGTGACCCTAGTGTTGGGTCACTTTAATCATCAGTAAAAAGAAGCCTAAAACTAACGCAGATGCGATTAAAATATATACAAATCCTTTCTTGCCTTGCTTAATTGGTACGCCATTTTGTTTTAAAAACAGGTACCAGACCGCACACAGTACAATTGGCAACAAAAATAATATACGAAACATTTCCTAGCCTTTTTCAGTATTTACATACACTTTAAGCATAAATATGCAGAATTTAAAGCGATACTTTCATCTTGTTACGCTTCCAATTGATCAATTTTTTGGTACAGTTAACCAGTTAACTATAGAGCACTTGCTTTTATTTTAGCTACACTTTGACTTGTGTACAAAAACGGTTCATACCTAAAAGGTAGACATTTGTATCATTAATTACTCAAAGTGAAAGTTATTAGTATATAATGTATCCAAGAGTGAGACGGGCAAATTTCGCTCTTAAATTATTAACTTGAATCATCTAGTAGGAGATGTATTTTATGATGGGTAAAACTGTTTCTTCTGAAGAAAACTCGAAATTAACGAAATGGCTTAAAACTAAACGTCACGAAAAAGGTCACACAATGCGTAGCCTTGCTCAGGTTTTAGGTACACCACATTCTTTCATTGGTAAAATTGAAAACCAAGAACGTCGTTTAGATGTTATTGAATTCATGCGTTATTGTGATGCTCTAGAAGTTGACCCATATGAAGGTCTTAACTTGCTAAAAGACGCTTAATTATTCATTACTAAAAGCGAAACGCCGCTTTTAAAGTAATATAAATAGTGCAAGGAAGCACTGTTTAATCCCCTCCCTTGCACTTTTTCAAATTAATCACATTCGTATAAAATATGTTAATTACTTTGATGATAGTTGTTTTCTAACGCATAAAGCTTATGGCGAATTAAGAATAAAAATACGAGTGATGGGATCACCATTAGTGCTGTTAGTACAAAGAACATCGCCCAATTACCCGCTAACCAGTCGTCAATAACCACGCCGCTATAGCTTGAAAGCAAGGTTCTTCCTAAATTACCTAATGAAGCAAGTAACGCATAGTGAGTGGCACTAAAAGCTCTGTCGCAAAGCATAGATATGAATGCCACCATGGCAACCAGAGACCAAGCTTGGGTAAAACCATCAACGATAATAGCAAACGCGTATAGGCTTAGTTTAGGACCAGCAATTGCAATCCAAGCAAAGGCAAGATTTGAGGCTGCCATCGCAATACCACTAATAAATAAGCCTTTAACAATGCCATAGCGTTGATTGAATAAGCTACCTAAAAAGGTAAAGGCGATGGTGAGAATAGCAGTGCCAACTTTAGAGAAGGTTGCAATATCGCTATTTGAAAAGCCCACTTCTTTATAAAACACGATAGACATTCGACCCAAAAAGGCTTCACCGATTTTAAATAAGAAGATAAAGGCCAATAATGCCAATGCTGTTTTTACGCCATTACGGGCGAAGAAGGTTCTAAACGGATCAAAAACGGTTACAGCAAGCCAGGCAACGATTTTAGCAAAGCGAGTTTGTGTACTGCCAGCAAGCTTTTGTTGATATGTTTGTTCAAGCTCAGCTTGAACTGCTTCGCGATTTGATTCTGGCTCTTTTGCCCACAATACGCTGCTCATCAATAGCAACATCACTCCAGACAAGAAAAAATAGACTTGCGGCCAATCAATCGAAGGAATGTCAGCCATATAAAATGGCAGGGCGCCTAATAAGGCATAGCCGCTCCACCATCCTGAAGTGGCCATTGCTGCAGCTGCGGTGGTTTTATGGCTCTCATTTTCGGCCAAAGTATCGATACGAAACGCATCAATAGCAATATCTTGAGTCGCTGAGGCAATCGCAATAACAAAACACAATGCGGCTGCGAACCAGAGGTTGGTTTTGATATCGAGCCCTGCAAGCGAAAAGGTACCAATAAAAATGACCGACTGACAGAGTAAAATCCAGCTGCGTCGCTGGCCTAGCCAATTATATAAAAAAGGTAACTTTATACGGTCAACGAGCGGTGACCATAAAAAGTTAATGCTATACGCACCAAACACGATGCCGAATAAACCAATCATGCTACGGCTCAGGCCTTCATCTTTTAACCAAGCCGACATGACAGAGCCAATCAATACCCAAGGAAAGCCGCTACTAATACCAAAAATAAAAATATTGATTAAACGTTTATCTTTGAAGTACGAGAAATACTCTGAAATAGAAAGGGTTTTTGTCATAGTGTTGCCAGTTTTAAGGGGCTTGCGCCCCTATTTATTATTGATTAGCGTCTAGCACTTTTACGTTTAAGATAACAACCGGTGTTTTTGGTACAAAGCTGTAACCAATTTTTTCGTTGAATGCAGTTTCGACACGCATGATTTTATCTAATGTGTCATAGCCATCCATTACCATACCAAATACAGCAAAACCCCAATCACGGCCTGGGTTAAGGTGATCGTTATCGTCCATGTTGAAGAAAAACTGACGCGTACCTGAGTGTGGTTTTCGGTCTTGGTATGCCATAGCGATACTATACATATCATTTTTTAAACCGTTGCCGCTTTCATTAAAAATAGGGTCGTTTTCGTGAAGACCATCGTAATCTTTATCGTAACCACCGCCTTGAATAACAAAATCACGTTCGTTGTCTTCATCACGCTCAACACGGTGAAATACACTCCCCTGATAACTGCCATCTGCAACGTAAGTTAAAAAATTATTTACTGTAATTGGCGCTCTTGAGCGATCCATTTCGACCACAATACTGCCAAGCGTAGTGACAATTTCAACGCGTGGAAACATGTTGTCTTTTTGAATAAATTTACCCTCAGTCGCTGCGAATGAACTGTGAGCAAACAACAATACAAAACTAAGTAAAAAAATACGCTTCATAGTTAACCTTCTAAGTAGGCGATTAATTCTGGGTCAGATACAATGCGGGTAATTATTTGTTCAGTCAACTTATTAAGCTGACCTTCTATTTTTGCGCGATCATGTCTGAGCGGCCCTTCAATAGTCGCATTACCTTGGTAAATTTTATTGAAAGTGCTCGCATTTTTGACCACTCGTACCCCAAATTCTATTGTTGCATTGCTGCTATGGGACATCATTTTTTCTGTAACAACCGCTTGTAGCTTGTGAATATCTAATTCAAAACGCGTTGTTGATAAGTTTGAAATGTTTGCACCATTTCGGCTTAAAGCACTGTCTAAGGTGCTTTTTACAGAATCAGTAATTCCTGGGCTTGCAAGAGTTTTAATCTTGTCAGATTCAATTATTTTTAGGGTTACGTTGTCGCCACGTAAGTCAATCACGCTAGTACTAACATTGGCACTAATATTTGAAATTTTCCCGCCTTGATATACTGGGTTAAAAATTAATTGATTAGGCTGGTTGCTACACGCAGTAAGTGCGGCTAACAAACATAAAGGAAGTAATTTTTTCATGAAGTAAGCTCCATTAATTATTTTTTGTAGCACTCAGTACTACAAACTTCTTGTTTGACCCAAGTAACTTACAATTGCCGAACATGCGTTTTAATTTTTCATGGTAGTCAAGGTGACGATTACCAATTATTCTTAATTCACCGCCTTGTTTTAATGTTTGTTTTGCCTGTTTAAACATTTGCCAAGCAATGTGATCCGTGACGGCTTGTGCTTGGTGGAATGGTGGGTTACATAATACAAGGTCAGTACTATTCGGCTTAAAATCGGTTAAACAGTCGTTTTGGACAAATTCACACTGCGCTAATTGCTCTGGTAAATTGTGAGTGACGTTTAATTTAGCTGATTCAACGGCCATATACGACTCATCTACGAACGTTATATGGGCGTTAGGGCAACGATTTAAGGTCATCAAGCCAACAACACCGTTACCACAGCCTAAATCAATGATACTGCGTGTTTTGCTTGTTTGCGGTAAATAGTTAAGGAAAAAACGCGCGCCAATATCTAATGAATCTCGTGAAAAAACATTTGCATGGTTTTGTATTTCAAATTCACTACCTTCTAGAGGCCAGTTAACAGGGTAGGGAGCTACTTTATTAAGACCACTGGTTTTACTGATGACTAAACGAGATTTTTTTACCGCTAAACTCGTCGATGTTTCACCAATATACTGGCTAAAGGCTTTGATGGTTGAATTATGGATATCTTTCGTTTTACCAGCAGCAATAACATTGATGTCACTAGGCAAAGCTGCACTAATTGCAGCAAGTTGATGCTGAAGATAGCCTAAATTGCGTGGCACTTTTAAAATCACTAAATCAACCTGATTAGGTAACGCTGCTAATGAGTCCAATTGTGTTAAAGATTCTGTTGATAGCTCATTGGCTTGTAAATTATAACGAGTAGCTTGGTGGGCAATATACGAGTCGTTAACTGAATGAACTGTTAATGTATTTAAAGCACAGGCTAACGCGCCAAAGCTGTCATTGAGTATTAGGATTGAATTTGCATGTGGATAGTGCTCTTGTACATAATTGACAAGGTACTCATCGCCTGAGTCCCACGCTTGAAGACTGCGATTTTTTTGATCTAACGGAAAGCGTTCTAGGGTATAGGTGTTATCACCGAGCTGTGCTTGGGTGGTCATCATGATTTTACGAAAGTATTAATGTATAGGTAAATTCTAACATGCAACAGCCAAACGCCAACCCTAATCATTTGCCTGAGGGGTTTTATTATCAAGCTAATGCATTAAGTGCACAAAAAAGCCTCGAGTTATTTTACTATCTACAGCAGCACCTAAATTGGCAGCAACCAACGATAAAGGTATATGGAAAAAGCCATGTGATCCCGCGTTTGCAATGCTTTATTGCTGATCCGAATGTTAGCTATGGCTATTCAGGGTCACAGCTAATTGTTGAACCGTGGCCAGAGGTGCTTGATGCTATGCGTGCGCGTTTATCTAAAGCAATGCATATTCCATTTAATGCATTATTGGTAAATTTATACCGTGATGGGCAAGATTGTATGGGCTGGCATAGTGATGATGAGAAAGAACTTGGTGAGCAACCAACAATCGCTTCTGTATCACTAGGGGCCGAACGGGTATTTAAAATAAAACACAAACATAATAATGAACAACATAGCATTGTGCTGCAAAGTGGTAGTTGTTTAATTATGAATGGATTTAGCCAGCGAGATTACCAACATAGTTTACCAAAACAGCAAAAACTTAAACATCCTCGAATTAACCTTACCTTTCGTTCAATCGTATAAAATCATTGGCAAAATGAGTCATGCCCTTGATATAGTAGCTAACAATTATTTTGCTATTAAAGGTCCATGACACATGTCAATGCAACAACAAATTGAGGAAAAGCTCGCGGCAGGTATCGAATGTAAACACCTAAATGTTGTCAACGAAAGTCATATGCATAGCCGTGGAACCGAATCGCACTTTAAAGTGGTTGTTGTGAGTGAAGAGTTTGCTGGTAAACGTTTGCTTGCCCGTCATCGTCAAATAAATGAGCTATTAAAAGATGAATTAGCAAACCATATTCATGCATTAGCAATTCACACTTTTACTCCAGAAGAGTTCAGAGAACAACATGGACAGGCACCTGAGTCACCGAAATGCTTAGGTGGCTCAAAGTTCGATTAAATTAGCAGGACAGTCACCTAAAATTAGATGGACAGTCACTGTAACTAGCTTGTTACTTGGGTATTTTAAGCTCGAAAGATTTAAGTGGGTCTGAAAAGTTTTTACTGATCAGACCTGTATTTTAACTATTAGCCTTTAAACTAGCGCTAATTTTTATTGTGATAGATATAGGATGATCAATGGTCATTAAGCCGAAAATTCGTGGATTTATCTGCACTAACGCGCATCCAGTAGGGTGTGCTGAGCACGTACAAGAACAAATTAATTATGTGAAAGCGCAAGGACCACTAAGCAATGCACCTAAAAATGTATTAGTGATTGGTGCGTCTACAGGTTACGGCCTAGCATCACGTATCACAGCTGCATTTGGTGGCGGTGCTAAAACGCTAGGTATTTTCTTTGAAAAAGAAGGTAGCGAACGCAAAACAGGTTCTGCAGGTTGGTACAACACTGCGGCATTCCAAGCAGCTGCTGAAGAAGCCGGTTTATGGTCTAAGAATATCAATGGTGATGCGTTTTCTAACGAAATTAAGCAAAAAGCAATTGATACAATCAAAGCTGATTTAGGTAAAATTGATTTAGTTATCTACAGCCTTGCGTCACCTCGTCGTACTGATCCAAATACAGGTGAAACTTACTCATCAACACTTAAGCCAATCGGCTCTGATATCACAACGAAGAACTTAAATACTTCAAAGCGCGTGATTGATGAAGTAACCGTTGAAGCGGCAAGCCAAGAAGACATCGACAATACAATTAAAGTAATGGGCGGTGAAGATTGGGAAATGTGGATTGACGCGCTTAAAGAAGCAGATGTTCTTGCTGATAATTTTAAAACAACAGCTTACACTTATATCGGTAAAGAGTTAACATGGCCAATTTACGGTCATGCGACAATTGGTAAAGCGAAAGAAGATCTTGACCGTGCAACACAAGCAATCAAAGAGTCTACAAAAGACTTAAATGGCGAAGCGTATGTTTCTTCATTAAATGCGGTTGTGACACAAGCAAGCTCAGCAATTCCAATTATGCCTTTATATATCTCTGCTTTATTCAAAGTAATGAAAGCAGACGGCACATACGAAGGTACCATTGAGCAAATTCATTCGCTATTTACTGAGAACCTTTACGGTGAAACGCCACGTTTTGACGAAGGTGGTCATTTATTCCAAAACTACAAAGAGTTAGAAGATGATGTTCAAGCTCGTGTACAACATGTTTGGGATACAGTAGATACAGATACAATCGACGAATTAACGGATTACGTGGGTTACCACAATGAGTTTTTACGTTTATTCGGTTTTGGTATCGACAGTGTAGATTACGAGCAAGATGTGAATCCTGATGTTGCGATTTCACAACTAATCGATTAATTGCTAAACAAACTGATTTTGAAAAGTCGCTTTTTTAAGCGACTTTTTTGTTTCTGGGTGAAAATAAAACACCATCAATAGCACTTTGGTCTATATTGAATTTTATTCAAATGGTTTTTGTAGTCTAAATAACCGTATCTGTCGTATAAATTTCATATTTGCTCTCGCATAGTCACCCTGATTGATGTTAAAATTCGGGCAATATATGTGAGGAGTTTACTGCGTTGCTTGTTTGGGGTGTTAAACAGGCTATTCTTTGATATTTAGAGTTTAACTTGAGCATATCAAATGGCGACGTGGTTGGTACGATTTTTCAGTTTCTTTCCGTTAATG
>CESF01138235.1_pt1 | contig 31569 bp, 29 predicted proteins | sample 356331 | NCBI WGS metagenome assembly CESF01 (sample SAMEA2621779, study PRJEB7988) | marine metagenome | biome: marine biome (ENVO:00000447); feature: surface water layer (ENVO:00002042); material: "saline water (ENVO:00002010), including plankton (ENVO:xxxxxxxx)" | depth 5 m
GACGGTTCGTGTTTTGATCCTATTCAAGCGGTAGTACCTAATTCACTCAATAATTATGATGAAGTCACACGTTTAACTGCTGGTTGTTCAGTCTCTGTAACCGGTATCCTTGTTCCTTCAGCAGGCCAAGGGCAGTCTTTCGAGATTCAGGCTAACTCTGTTGAAGTATTAGGTTGGGTTGAGAACCCAGATACTTACCCTATGTCAGCTAAACGTCATAGCATTGAGTATTTACGTGAACATGCGCACCTTCGCCCTCGTACTAACATTATGGGCGCAGTAACTCGTGTACGTAACTGTTTAGCACAAGCGATTCACCGTTTTTATCACGAACAAGGTTTCTACTGGATCAGCACGCCTATTATCACTGCAAGTGACTGTGAAGGTGCAGGTGAAATGTTCCGTGTATCTACTTTAGATATGCAAAACTTGCCACGCACAGATAAAGGTGACATCGATTACAGCGAAGATTTCTTCGGTAAAGAAGCGTTCTTAACTGTGTCTGGTCAGTTAAATGGTGAGACATACGCATCTGCAATGTCAAAAATCTATACCTTTGGCCCTACTTTCCGTGCTGAGAACTCAAACACATCGCGTCACTTAGCAGAGTTTTGGATGGTCGAACCTGAAGTTGCGTTCGCAGATTTAGAAGATATCGCAAAACTTGCTGAAGACATGCTGAAATATGTTTTCAATGCAGTATTAACTGAACGTCGTGATGACATGGAATTCTTTGCACAACGTGTAGAGAAAACAGCTATCTCTCGTTTAGAAGAGTTCGTTACAAAAGATTTCGCTCAAGTCGATTACACTGATGCTATCGAAATCTTAAAAGCATGCGGCAAGAAGTTCGAGTTCGCTGTTGAATGGGGTGTAGATTTACAATCTGAGCACGAGCGTTACCTTGCTGAAGAACACTTTAACGCACCAGTAGTTATCAAAAATTACCCGCGTGATATAAAAGCGTTCTACATGCGTCAAAACGAAGACGGCAAAACAGTGGCAGCGATGGATGTCGTTGCGCCGGGTATCGGTGAAATCATCGGCGGCTCTCAACGCGAGGAGCGCCTAGATGTACTAGACAAACGTTTAGAAGAAATGGGCTTAGATAAAGAAGACTACAGCTGGTACCGTGATCTGCGTAAATACGGTACTGTTCCACACTCTGGTTTTGGTTTAGGTTTTGAGCGCTTAGTTGCTTATGTAACAGGTATGGGCAACGTTCGTGACGTTATCGCCTTCCCTCGTACAAAAGGCAGCGCGACTTACTAATAAGTAACGCTAGATTATTTAAAAGCCGCTTTCGAGCGGCTTTTTTGTGTGTAAATCATTAAATATTTTAAAAAATTACAGTCTAAAGAATTAGCAAAGCCAGACATATTGCCTATATTGATAAGAAGCTAACTATTAAGGAGTTTGTGTCTACTATGCTATTTCGCTCTATGAAAGCCCTTTTGCTATCTACAACCCTTATCTCTGCACATAGTGCGTATGCAATTGAAGAAAATATTAATTCGAAACCAATTTTTATTGCAGGCTCAACCACAGTGGCAGAATTATTAGTCGATATAAAAGATGACTTAAGCCAAGAGTTTGGCAATAGCATACAAATTAGACCGATGGGCAGTGATAAAGGCATTAAAGCCATTGCCGAAAATGTTATCGATATCGGCACCAGCTCCCGTTATTTATCAAAAGAAGAGCAACAACGCTGGCCTTTTTTGCGGCAAATAATCATAGCCCAAGATGCAATCGCATTTTTTGTAAATAAAAACTTAAACATCACTGAACTTACCACTAAAAAGCTAAGCGATATCTACCAAGGTAAATTAAAGGCGTGGTCTGAGGTTTCACCTTATACACCTGAGCTTAGTGCAAAAAATGATGAGATCCTGCTTTTTAGTAAAGGCACTAACCATGGCAGCTTTGATGTATTTTTAGAATATCTAAATTTAGATTATATCCAAGAACCTGGCAGTAACTTTATACGCCTAAAAATAGCGGGTAACAGAGGTTTATTTTCAGATAAGAAAGTTGAGCTTTACGATCAGTTCAATCAAGCACTGGGGATAGTGCAACGTATACCAAATGCCATTGCCTATGATTCATATGGTGCTATCAGTAAATTAGAAAATGACAGACGCATTAATAAGGTTGCTTTACTACAGATTGATGGTGTTAGCCCTTCAGTCGAATCAATTCAAAATGGCGATTATGCCTTTGTTAGGCCTCTTGTGCTTATTGTTAATACACAATCACCACGCTCAAAAAAGATTGGTAATAGGCTCGATGTAATTGTTAAATCACACAAGATACAACAGAGGCTGCTTGAATTTGGTTACCTTCCGGTAAAACAGTAATCTGAAAATTAAAACGAAAAAAAGCTGCGCACCGAAAAGGTGAACAGCTTTTAACAACCAGAATCGTTATGGGTTACAGAGCACTTTCTAGCTCTGGTAACACATCAAATAAATCCGCAACTAAACCGTAGTCAGCGACTTGGAAAATTGGTGCGTCAGGGTCTTTATTGATGGCAACAATCACTTTAGAGTCTTTCATACCCGCCAGGTGTTGAATTGCACCACTGATACCCACAGCAATATATAGATCTGGGGCAACAATTTTACCTGTTTGACCCACTTGCATATCATTTGGTACAAAGCCCGCATCTACAGCGGCGCGTGAAGCACCAATGGCTGCGCCTAGTTTATCGGCAATACCATTTAACAACGCAAAGTTTTCACCATTTTGCATACCACGACCACCAGAAATAACCACAGGTGCAGCAGTCAGCTCTGGACGTTCTGATTCAGTTTGTTCTTCTGATACAAACTCGCTCAGACCAACTGAACCTTTACCTGTAACACTAGTTGCAGCTACAGGTGCTTGCTCTGGTGCAACATCAAAGCTACTTGCACGAACGGTAATAACCTTTTTGCTATCAAGTGATTTTACTGTCGCAATTGCATTACCAGCATAGATAGGACGCTTGAAGGTATCAGCATCAATCACATCAATGATTTCTGAGATTTGAGCGACATCAAGAAGTGCTGCAACACGCGGCATAAAGTTCTTACCCGTTGTTGTTGCGCTCGCGACAATGTGTGAATAGTTATCTGCTAAAGATAAAACCAGATCCGCGACGTTTTCAGCTAGTTGGTGTGCATAAGCTGCATCATCTGCAATTAAAACGTTGCTTACACCTGCAATTGACGCTGCTTGCTCACTCATTGCAGATAAGTTTTCACCTGCAAGTAATAAATCTACATCAAAGCCTAGTTTAACAGCAGCTGTAACCGTTTTATTGGTTTCAGGCTTTAGAACACCTTTGTCGTGTTCGGCTATCACTAATGTTTTCATTTAGATCACCTTCGCTTCTGTTTTTAACTTTTCTACTAATGTCGCTACATCTTCTACAACAATACCGCCGCTGCGCTTTTCTGGCTCGTTAACTTCAACCAATTGCACGCGAGGAGTAAGGTCTACACCGAGACTATCAGCGGCAATAACATCAAGCGGTTTACGCTTAGCCTTCATAATGTTTGGTAATGAAGCATAGCGTGGCTCATTTAAACGTAAGTCTGTGGTAACGATAGCTGGGAGTTTCAGCGCAACAGTTTGTAAACCGCCGTCTACTTCACGTGTTACATTAACCGTACCTGCTTGTACGTCCACTTTAGACGCAAAGGTACCTTGGCCACGACCAGTTAATGCAGCAAGCATTTGCCCAGTTTGATTGTTGTCAGAGTCAATCGATTGCTTACCTAAAATAACTAGCTCAGGTGATTCTTGCTCTACAATCTTGCTAAGTAATTTAGCAACATGCAAAGACTCAAGCTTTTCTTCTGTTTCAATATGAATGGCTTTATCAGCACCAAGTGCTAACGCTGTACGTAATTGCTCTTGAGATGATTTATTACCAATAGTCACAGCAACAACCTCAGTGGCAGTTCCTGCTTCTTTTAAACGAATAGCTTCTTCAATTGCAATTTCACAAAACGGGTTCATCGCCATTTTCACATTAGCTAAATCAACATCCGTTTTATCGGCTTTAACGCGTGCTTTGACGTTGTAGTCAATTACTCTTTTAATTGGAACGAGGACTTTCATCGTGACTCCATCAATTGTGTGTTCTCAAAGTTAACCTTCGCGTCAACTTATTTATTTTATGAATTCAGACTACTTCCTGTTGACGTAAACGTCAACCTAAAATAACCTTAAAGTATTCACAGCCTGTAACGTTTCATTTGCAAGTATGAAATAAGGTTCTTTACAGCAGGTCCGTCACCGAGAAGAGGTTAATATGGTCGAACGCGAAACCATGGAATTTGATGTAGTCATCGTAGGCGCAGGCCCAGCAGGTTTATCAACTGCAATTAGATTGGCTCAACAAGCACAAGAAAAACAACAAGAATTAATGATCTGTGTGGTAGAAAAAGGCTCTGAAGTGGGCGCACACATTTTATCGGGTGCCGTTTTTGAGACTAAAGCACTCGATGAATTACTACCTGATTGGCAGTCATTGGGCGCTCCCGTTACTACTAAAGTAACTCAAGATGACATTTACTGGTTCAATAACAGTGAGAAAGCCACTAGCATCCCCCACTTTGCTAGTCCTAAAACTTTTCATAACGACGGTAATTACATAGTTTCTATGGGTAATGTGTGTCGCTTTTTAGCCGAGCAAGCTGAAAATTTAGGTGTAGAAATTTTCCCAGGGTTTAGCGCGCACTCTCTAATCATTGAAGAAGATACAGTTAAAGGCATTATTACCGGCGATATGGGTCTTGATAAAAACGGCAACGAAAAAGATGGTTATATGCCAGGTATGGAGCTTAGAGCTAAATACACCGTATTTGCTGAAGGCTGCCGCGGTCATTTAGGTAAAGAGCTAATCAAACACTTTGCCCTTGATAAAGATGCGTCACCACAGCATTACGGTTTAGGCTTCAAAGAAATTTGGCAAATCGATCCAAGTAAACACAAAGAAGGCACCGTAGTACATGGTACAGGTTGGCCGTTAACAGGTGATACCAGCGGTGGTGCGTTTATGTACCACAGCGACAACAACCAAGTTGTTGTTGGTTTAATTGTTGATCTGAACTATTCGAACCCGCATTTGAGTCCGTTTGATGAATTCCAACGTATGAAACATCACCCTATTTTTAAAGATGTTTTAGAAGGGGGCGAACGTATAGCTTATGGTGCTAGGGCTATTGCAAAAGGTGGGCTGCGCTCATTACCAAAAATGCACTTTCCGGGTGGTTTACTCGTGGGCTGTGATGCTGGCACATTAAATTTTGCCAAAATTAAAGGTAATCATACGGCAATGAAGTCTGGCATGGTCGCAGCTGATGTCATTTTAGAAGCCCTAGGTGATGGTAAAGAAAATGCTGATTTAGCTGAATATAAAACAGCCTTTGAACAAAGCTGGGCTTATAAAGAGCTATATCAATCGCGGAACTTTGGCCCTGTTATGCATAAACTAGGTAAGTTCTTAGGCGGTGCTTACAATACGCTTGATCAAAACCTATTCGGTGGCAGCTTACCGTTTAATTTTGAAGATAACATGCCAGACCATGCCACCTTAGTCACTGCTGATCAGGCTGAAAAAATCGACTACCCGAAAGCAGATGGCAAACTTAGCTTCGATAAACTATCATCTGTGTTTTTATCAAATACCAATCATGAAGAATCGCAGCCATGTCATTTAAAGCTAAAAGATAACTCGATTCCCATCAAAGTGAATTTGGTACAATTTGATGAGCCTGCACAACGCTACTGCCCTGCTGGTGTTTACGAAGTTCAGGAAGTCGAAGGTGAGAAAGAGTTTGTTATCAATTCGCAAAACTGTGTTCACTGTAAAACCTGTGACATAAAAGACCCTAGTCAAAACATTACTTGGGTAACCCCTGAGGGAGCTGGTGGACCAAACTACCCTAACATGTAGTAACGCACGTTACTCATTTAATTAAAATTTATCCTAAATTGCAGGGGCTTCGGCCCCTTTTTTAGGCTATGCTGAAAATGTCGTGATTTATTATAAAAGTGAGTAAAGTATGCCGTCTTCAAGTGTAACCTTTCGTTTTTTAGCTGAACCTACCGATGTAAATTTTGGCGGTAAGGTTCATGGTGGTGTGGTAATGAAGTGGATTGACCAAGCTGGTTATGCCTGTGCTGCTGGTTGGAGTGGACATTACTGCGTTACAGTCTCTGTCGCAGGCGTGAAGTTTCAGCGCCCTATTTTGGTTGGCCAAATAGTCGAAGTGAAAGCAAGTATCGCCCACACTGGTAAAACCAGCATGCAAATCTTTATTCAAGTACGCTGTGGCGATCCAAAAACACAAAACCTGGTTGAAACCAATCATTGCGTTATTAGTTTTATTGCCATGGATGAAGCGGGTTACCCAATTGAAGTGCCTTCATATACAGCAGTAACAGATGAAGAGAAGAAAATCGAAAACTATGCGATTAAAATGAAAGAGATCGCGATTGAAACAGAAACCCTTTTGCAAAAAGCGTAAAAATACAAAACAACGCGAATTTAAAATCTGCACTTAGTAACTTCTACAGAGCACCCTGAAATTGTTACGACTGCCAAACTGAATGCCTGATTACAGTTTCAACAACCTGTTCAAAAAAACGCTTAATATAGCCTAAAAACAATACTTTAGGCTTTATTTTTGCGTTGGCATTGTCATTGCAACACTCCTTGTGAATGACGCGAAACATTCGTTTATTTATTTTATAAAGGAGCTATTAAATGATTAAAGCAATTTCAATTTCTGCACTTTCTTTAGCACTACTGGGTTTTAACAATGCAGCACATGCAGATATTACCGAAATGGATTCTCCGCGTATTTATACCGGTATCGGATATGGCCAATATTCTTTCGAGTTTGAAGATAGTGAAAATGACACTGACTTCGATGACGACTCGCAAATGCTAAAAGGTTATATTGGTACTCAGTTTAATAAGTATCTTAGCCTTGAACTTGCATACCAAAATTTTGATGAAGTAAGTGATATCGATTCTAAAGCTGAAATTGACGGTGTTTCTCTTGCGGCACGCTTAGCAGCACCAATTACTGATAACTTTTCTGTTTATGCTAAAGGTGGTTGGCTAGAGTGGGACGCTGAAATTGAGCAAGATCTAGGCGAGCTTGGCAGCATTAGTGCTGACACAGATGGCGGCGATGTATTTTATGGTGCAGGTATTGAGTATGCTTTTACAACAAACGTGCAAGTACGTTTAGAATATGAGCGCTATAAGTTAGAAGATGACATTGACCCAGATATGGATGTAGCGTCTGTATCATTCCAATACATGTTTTAATTTAGACTATGCAGTCTAAATATTTAAAAGGCAGTCTCGACTGCCTTTTTTTGTGTTTGCATGTAAAATGTCGTTAGATTTTCTTAACGACATTGCACAATGAGCGAATACCAATTAACCGCCGTCGGCCACATTCAATCTCCATACAAACAAAAGTTTGCTATACCTCGCCAACCTCGCTTGGTTCCTGAAGCTAAAGCAAAGCTAGTATTTAGTAGTGATTTTAATCGTGAAGAGTTTGTACGTGGTCTCGATGAATTCAGCCATATTTGGTTATTATTCAGATTTCATGAAACCGCTGATAAAGGCTACTCAGCAATGGTTAGACCCCCTCGCCTTGGCGGTAACGAACGAAAAGGCGTATTTGCAACACGTGCCACCTTCCGCCCAAATGCAATTGGTATGAGTGCTGTAAAACTTGAAGGTATCGAGTATAAAAATGGTCAGTTAAGCTTATTACTATCAGGTATTGATTTACTCGATGGCACACCAATTTTGGACATTAAGCCTTACCTGCCGTATTCAGATGCAATGACCGACGCCACCGCTGGTTTTGCCGATACCCGACCAGAAACAGATATGAGTGTCGAGTTTAGTGATGAAGCTCTTGCGTTTATCGAAAAACAAACCGAACAACCTGAATTAAAAGCCTTTATAAGCAATGTCTTAAAGCAAGATCCTCGCCCTGCATACAAAAAGCAACGTGACTCAGAGCAAAGCTACGGTATGACCTTATATGATTTTAATATTAGGTGGCATGTTCAGGATAATCATAATACAGTGACCAGCATTGAAAAATGCTAGTTTTTTAACACTTTTTTTAACACATAGCGCTTTAGTGTCAGTGCTTCCACTGGTAAACTTAGCAGCTTGTTATTACTCAAACGTCTTGAGTAAACGATAATAATTTTAACACTACTTGGAATAGAGATGCGTACCAGTCAATATATACTCGCAACACTTAAAGAAACTCCGTCTGATGCAGAAATTGTTTCTCATCAATTAATGCTACGAGCAGGCATGATCCGCCGCGTTGCGTCGGGTTTGTATACATGGTTGCCCTCTGGACTACGCGTACTTAAAAAAGTAGAAAACATTGTACGTGAAGAAATGGATAAAGCCGGCGCTATCGAAATGTTAATGCCTATTATCCAACCTGCTGATCTTTGGGAAGAGTCTGGCCGTTGGGAACAATTTGGACCTGAATTGCTACGCATTACTGATCGCCACAATCGTCCATTTGCGCTAGGTCCAACTCATGAAGAAGTGATCACAGATTTTGTTCGTAAAGAAGTCAGCTCTTATAAGCAATTACCGCTTACTCTTTACCAAGTACAAACAAAAGTACGTGACGAAGTTCGCCCTCGTTTTGGTGTAATGCGTGCTCGTGAATTTACAATGAAAGATGCTTACTCTTTCCACTTAAGTGATGAGTGTTTAGAGAAAACCTACCAAGTAATGCACAAAGCATACTGTAACATTTTTGAGCGTCTTGGTCTTGATTATCGCCCTGTTATTGCAGATACAGGTTCTATTGGTGGTAGCGTATCACACGAGTTCCATGTCCTTGCAGAGTCAGGCGAAGATGCAATCGCATTTAGTGATGCAAGTGATTACGCTGCAAATATCGAAAAAGCAGAAGCATTAGCACCGACTGAAGAACGCCCAGCTGCAAGTAAAGAGTTAAAAGCGTTCCCAACGCCTGATGCAAAGTCAATTGCTGAGCTTAAAGAGCACTATGGTGTTAAACCTCATCGAGGCGTTAAAACATTAATCGTGTATGGCGCACCAGATGAAAACGAACAACGTGGTTTAGTTGCCCTTGTATTACGTGGCGACCATGAATTAAACGAGTTAAAAGCTGAAAAACATCCGCTTGTAGACTCACCGCTTGAAATGGCAAAAGAAGAAGACATCGTTGCAGCGATTGGTGCAAAACCTGGCTCTTTAGGCCCTGTCGGTCTATCAATGCCAATTATTGTTGATCGCACAGCTAACGTAATGGCTGACTTTGTAGCAGGTGCTAATAAAGATGGTGAACATTTCAGTGGTATCAATTGGGATCGCGATGTAGAAAACTACGAAGTGGCTGATATCCGTAATATCGTTGAAGGCGACCCAAGCCCATGTGGTCAAGGTTCACTGCAAATCAAACGTGGTATTGAAGTAGGTCATATTTTCCAACTTGGTACCAAGTACTCAGAAGCAATGAAAGCAGGCGTTTTGAGTGAAACAGGTAAAAACCAAGTAATGACAATGGGTTGTTACGGTATTGGTGTATCACGTATCGTGGCTGCCGCTATTGAGCAAAACAACGACCAATACGGTATTAAATGGCCGCAACCTATCGCGCCATTTGATTTAGCTATCGTACCTATGAATATGCATAAGTCTCATCGTATTCCTGATATTGCAGATAACCTTTACAAAGGTTTGAAAGATGCCGGTTTAGATGTGTTATTTGATGACCGTAAAGAGCGCCCTGGTGTAATGTTCAACGACATGGAGTTACTAGGTGTGCCTTTCACATTAGTTATTGGTGAGCGTAACCTTGATGAAAACAAGGTTGAGCTTAAAAACCGCCATACTGGTGAAAAGCTAATGCTTGATTTAGATAGTGCCGCTTCCGAAATTGCAGCACTTGTTAAAGGCTAATTAAGTCAGCTATACAAAATATAAAAAACCGCTTCGGCGGTTTTTTTGTTTTATTTTACCAATTCGCTTAATTAAGTATTATTGTGGATTGGGATTAATTGTCATAGATGTTTCGCTAAAGCGTCTTTTATCTGTCATTGATTCTACCTAGCATTTACTTTATTACACCATGAGTAAATGCCATGAATAACACCACTTGTAGTAGTAAAACCCACTATCCTGCCGTTTGGATTTCCGACGTTCACTTAGGTTATAAAGACTGCCAAGCGCAGTATTTACTAGACTTTTTAAATGCGATTGAATGCGATGTGTTATATTTGGTCGGTGATATTGTCGATTTATGGTCAATGAAACGACAGTTTTTTTGGCATCCTAGTCATTATGATGTGTTAGCGCTTATTCAACAAAAAGCGAAAGATGGCACACGAGTGATCTACATACCGGGTAACCACGACGAAACCTTTCGCCATTATGCTAATGATTCATTATTCGGTATCGAAGTACATAAACAATATATTCATACCACTAAAGCCAACAAACGGTTTTTACTTTTACATGGCGACGATTTTGACTCAGCAACTCGCTACAACAAATTAATCAGCATTGCAGGCGATGCAGGATACGACTTTTTACTATTTTTAAATCGCTGGACTAATCGCATTCGCCGTTTATTTGGCGGTAATTATTGGTCATTAGCCTCTTGGATCAAAGCTCGAGTGCATAAAGCACGTGAAGCAATTGATGCATTTGAAAAAGCGGCCATCCACGAAGCAAAAAAACAAGTCGTCGATGGCATCATTTGCGGGCACATTCATCACCCAGCCGTTAAAGTGGTTGATGGAATTTTGTATTGCAATGATGGCGACTGGATTGAAAACTGCACTGCATTAGTAGAAAACAGCTCCGGGCGTATTGAATTACTGCACTGGAGTGAAACACAAAAAGTGATTCACTCTGCTGATATTAGTAAACTAACACCAAAAGCTGCGTTTAATAAAAACCAAGATGCAGCTTAAGACTTCAGCCACATTGATAGCTTTTTGCGCAATGTGGCTTGTTTAATGGGCTTGGTGATATAGTCGTTCATGCCAACACTCAGGCATTTTTCTCTATCACCCGCCATTGCACTTGCTGTCATAGCAATGATCACGACATCTTGGTATTTATCACCTGTTTTGCCCTGTCTGATAGCTTTAGTACAGTCATAACCATTTAAGTTTGGCATTTGGCAATCCATTAAGATCAGATCAAATTGAGTTTCGCTGTTATTCAATACCTCAATTGCTTCAAGACCATCGCTGGCTGATTCAATATGAACATGGCTATCTCTTAAAATGGCTTTGCTCACTTCTATATTAATCATGTTATCGTCGACGATAAGCACTGAACGAGATGTTAAATCAAGCTCAATAATTTCTTTAGTATCTGTATTTTTACGCTCAATAGCAGAATCATCGTCATTAAATAAAACCGCGAGTTTATAGGCTAATTCATCAGGAGTGACAGGTTTTGCAATAACAGTACAATTGCTCGGTAATGTTTCTTTTTGTTTAAGTGATGACATAACACCTAAAATTAATACACAGGTGTCGGGATAGCGATTTGCAAAACTCAACACATTCTTTAGTTCTGGATGTTTATGATCAATGATAAGTAAATCTAAATCATTAAAATCAGTTTCAGAAACATCAGTTAAATGCGTTATTTTATGACTCTGGCCTAGTGTCGCTAGTTGCAGCTCAACATTGTTAGCCAGTAATTCATAATGAATTACACAGCCTACTTGTTTATCATTCAGTACATTGCTTTGATGCGGCACTTTTGACGACTCACTTATCGATACACAAATACTTGCCCAAAAGCGGCTGCCCTTTCCTTTTTCACTTTCAACGATAATATCACCACCCATCAACTGAGCGAGTTTTCGGCTTATTGAAAGCCCTAAACCACTGCCACCATAATGCCGTGTTGTACTTGAGTCCTCTTGGGTAAACACTTCAAACAATTTACTTTGGTTTTCTTTCGAAATACCAATACCTGTATCTTCAACAACGAAGCTTAGGCAAAGCGTATTGTCTGAATGCAGCTGTTCCTTAACCGTTAAGCTTACATGACCTTTATGTGTAAACTTAAATGCGTTACTGAGTAAATTATTGAGAATTTGTTTTAAGCGGTGGCTATCACCCATTACAGTACGCTTAGTAATAGCATGAGCATCGAACAGTATTTCAATACCTTTTTTCTGACCTTGAACGGCCATCGATGTTATTAAATCACTGCACACTGAAACAACATCAAACTCATGACTATCTAAATCAAGTTTACCAGCTTCAATTTTAGAAAAATCGAGAATGTCATTGATCAGTGTCATCAATGAGTTGGCACTGGTATTTGCATAATGTAAGTATTGCATTTGCTGAGTAGATAAAGGCTCTTCTTCGAGCATTTCCAGCATACCAAGTACCCCATTCATCGGGGTGCGGATTTCATGTGAGATATTAGCTACAAATTCACTTTTAGCTTTACTTGCTGCAAGAGCTTCTTCGGTGGCTTTTTCAAGCTCTGCTGTGCGACTTTTCACTTTTTCTTCTAATGTAGTATTAAGCTTTTCAAGTTGATGTTGAGCACACTTAAGTGAATCAATATTACGAAGTATGGCCGCTATTTGATATTGTTGTTTTGCTGCATCATAGACAGGTGTCATTGTGATCGAAAAATAATGCGTGTTTTGTTCATTAATGTGCACAGCTTCAAACGTAGATCGTTGCCCTTTTTTTATCGCTTCGCCAACCCCTTGAAAATCTTCTTCATTATAATCAAACAATGTATCAAAGTGGGTTGAATGCTCGGTGATACCAAAATACGTTTTTGCTGTTTCATTGGCATTGCAAATAACTCCATTTGGCTGAACCATAATGATAGCATCTGTCGAGTTTTCTATGATTTTACTATTCTTTTCTTTTAGAAAACTCAGCTCAATTTTTCTATTAATATCGCGTTGATAGATAGTAAATAGTATTAATACAGAAATAATCATTAAACATAAAGTGCTTATAAACCTCATACGTTTTTGATTGATTTCTTGCAAGAGTATCTCGGTTTTTATAGAAACAGCCAGAGTCAATGGCTGCATGTGAATGTCATTTTCAAACTCAATAGTTTTCTGAGCATATAATTTTTCAGGAAGATTCATTACATCAAAAAAATCATTGGCATTCATTTGTTGATCGATACTAAATTCTTCAGACCAATAATGAGGGTCGTCCAACTCAAAACTAAAGCGATACGACTCCTTTGGGTGATAAATAAATTGCTGCTGAGCATTTAAAAGATACACAGATAGTTTTTTAGCAGTATTACTTGTTAACTTATTGATAAGGTCTTCGGCATTATAGTTTAGGATCAAAACAGCAAACGGCTTACCTTCAGTGTCTTTTACAAGTTTAGCAATCCTATATGTGCTAACGTAAGGCTGTTGTAATCGTCCATTTTCACGGTTGTAGTTAATTGGTGATATATAAACTTGACCATCTTCTAGCTCTGCAGCAACTCGCATATAATCACGATGGCCTTTATGCTGTAAGTTCTCTTCACTAATTCTAATAACCTGATCGTTGACATTATCAACACGAACAACTTCTTTGCCATTGTCTGCAATATAAATATATCGCGCCTGCGCTAATTCTTTATCTGTAGTCATAAAACCACTAAAGATTTTTGCGAGGCGGTATTTCCAAGCAGAAATAGGCGTGCCTAAAACCGGATCTACCTGTTTATCATTAGTGGAACGCATTATAGCGAGTACTGGTGGGGTGGAATCTAAGAAATTAAGGGCTGAAACATTCTCTCTTAGACTTGTTTTAAATACACTTTGTTTTCTATCTAGTTCTCGCTGCATCTGTTCAAGTGCGCGGCTAAATACCTCTTCTCGAAGATCATATTCATATTTTACTGTAACAATACTGCCCAATATCAAGAGTATACAAATTGCTAGTATTGGTAGTTTATTACGTTGGAAGAAATGCGCTGAATGTCCAGAATCCATTGAATCGAAATCCTTCATTGCTACTCTGCTTTAGAGTATAGGAGAGAATGATAACTAAAGTGGAGTATACAGAAAAAATTTTAGTTAATAAGGATTAGTAAGGAGTTAGCCTGTTCTATATACAAATAAAGCACCAAATTGGTGCTTTATTATTAGGTAAAATCAATAAATTCTTATCTAAATAAGACATCTTCTTTATTAAACCATTTAACACAAAATGCTAATAGTGCCCCTGCCACAATGACTGTTGCTAGGAAAATTAAACCCACTAGTGTGTAATCGACTGTGCCTTTAATGATTTCTTTGATTGCCAAAGCTACATTTGTTACAGGAATAAAGGCTGTTTTGCTCGTAAGCTCAACATTCGGCATCAACGCAATCATAATTGGAAAAATTACACCTATGCTTAGCGGAGCCATATAGTTTTGTGCTTCTTTAAAAGTTCGCGCATAAATTGAAATAGCCAATGCTAATGATGAGAAGATTGCAGCAATAGGCAATAACAACACAAAAATCAGCCCTAAATCTAATACAGTTAAAGAGCTAAATGCGTTTTTAACAACCGCTAAATCTACAAAAGCAATGGCCACCGATATCCACACCCCCATACTAAGAACTGTAATAGTGGTTGTCGCAATTGAGGAAGCCAGCAAGGTTACAAACTTACCTAACACTAGCTGTGTGCGCGTGATTGGTGTAAGTAGAAGAGTTTCGAGTGTACCGCGCTCTTTTTCACCAGCCCCTAAATCAATAGCCGGGTACGTTGCGCCCATCAATACGAGAGGAATAAGTAGATAAGGAATAAACCCGCCAATTTTTTCACCCAGATTTTCACGTTTATCTGCAGTATCGACCTTAACAACTTTAATTGGCTCGATAATCGCGGCTTGTTGCTGCTCTGATACGCCAAAGCTTAACAGTTTAGTAGTACGCAGTTTATCACCATACTCTTTTGCAAGTTCTTTAACGCGGTCAAATAAGAAGTTAATCGCCTTAGCGTCGTTATACACAACTTGCCACTCACTTTGTTTAGCGTTATCGAGTGTTTGCTCAGCGTCTGAAGGTAAATAGATACCCATATCGATGGTACCCGCTTTAACCGCTTTAGTGAGATCTTCTACCGTATTAAAGGTTTCGTCGCCTTTATATAATGCGAAGCTCTTATGATAAAACACCTTATCTGTAAATTCTTGCGCGTAATTACCATTAATAATGGCGTAAGTATGCACTTCTTGTTCAGCTTCGAGTGCTGCTTGTGAACTAATAAATGCCATCACAGCAAATAAAAGAGGGAAAATAGCAACTGGCAGTGCGACAACGAATATCAATGTTTTACGGTCACGTAACAGCTCTTTTAATTCCTTTTTAAATACTTCAAACATCACGACTCTCCGTTAAAATATTCATAAACGCTTGATTTAATTCCTCACTTTGACCAGTTTGTTTAAACTGTTCTAATGTGCCATCAAAGCAACTAATACCTTGATTTATAACTGCAACGCGATCACAAAGTAATGCAACTTCATCTAGATGGTGAGTTGAAAAAATGACTGGAGTACCTTGCTCTTTAAGGCCACGAATAAAGCTAATTACAGTTTGCGTGGTCATAATGTCTAAACCTGTCGTTGGTTCATCGAGAATTACCACGTCAGGATGATGAACAACAGCGCGAGCAATATTGGCTTTTTGCTTCATACCTGTGGAAAGGTTTTCGGCACGCTTATCAATGAAGTTGTGCATATCAAGTAAGCTGAATAGTTCATCACAACGTGCCGCTACCGCCTTTTTACTCATGCCATGTAAACGGGCAAAATATTCTACGTTTTCTTTAACCGTTAAACGCCCATATAAGCCAGTGCTACCAGATAGAAAACCAATTGATTTGCGGCCAACTAATGGCTTTTTAACAATATCGTGACCAGAGATGGTGATACTGCCTTCATCTGGTTTTAATGCTGTTGAAATCATTCTAAGGGTCGTTGTTTTACCTGCACCATTTGGGCCGAGTAAGCCGAGCACTTCACCTTTATTACATTTAAAGCTGACGTCTCTTACAGAATGGAAAAACTCTTTATCTTCGCGGGGGTCTACATTGTCCGTTTTATTTTTTTTATGATCTTTTGTTAGCTTAAATTTCTTTTTAAGCCCTGCAACTTCAATCATGTGCGTTTCCTTCGTTTAGGTCTAAAGTAATCAGTGTTACTGTAAAATTCTCGATTTTCATTTTCAGTCCACCACCCTGGTACACCTAACAAGGGTAATGGAGATAAATGCTTATTATCACGTAAACAATCATCTACTTTAATCATCTCATAAAGACGTTGATCTAGATACGCATATTGCTCGCTTAAATCTTTACAAAATATGTCATTGGGTACAATTACAAATAATGCTTTCCCTGTTAAACCTATATAAGGCTGAGTGAGCATCTCGTAGTTAGCATGGCCGAACATGAACGGGCGAATATTTTTACCCCACTGCTCACGTTGTGTAACAAATGCTTGATGCCATTGATGATCGCGTAATTGTTGTTGCCAACTTTGTTCGGTAATTGCCAGTACTACACCACATTCGTCGAATAAGGTGAGAGCATTACGGTGTTTACTGCGCTCTTTTAGACCATGCAGTTTAATTTCTTCGATATGTTGATGATTTATCAGTGCTTTTGTTTTTGGAAATAAACACCAAATAAATCCACCAAAAAGGTCGTGCCAATTTTGTTGTCTTGTTGGTACTTGCCCTGTTTCATAAATAATTTGCTCATAATAACGAGTTTCGTCGGCAAATTTTTCATCCTCTACAAAGCTTATTACTGTGCCTTGTGTTGTTTTGGCATTTAAATATTGATTAAACCAGTCACAAGACGGCCAATTCGATAATTTGTCAATATTAAACAGCGTTGCTAGGTCACTAAAAGCACCGGTTGTAAGGTATTGTGTTGACCATTGCTCTGGTGCGCTAAATCGTTTCATTGCTTATTTTTTAACTTCTTGATGTATTGTGGGTAGTTTACCGTAAAAACTGGTTCTCATTAATAGAACCTCATATACTAATGCCACCATAAAACAAAAAAAGAGCTATTATGAAACGCTATTTTCCAATGACAGTACTTGCAAGTACCATTCTTGCAGGCTGTGCTTCAACAAGTATCACATCAGGTGATGTAGAAAAAGCCTATCAAAGCATCAACTCAGAGCAACTAGCAGAGCACATTAAAGTGTTAGCTTCTGATGAATTCGGCGGCCGTGCACCATCATCGAAAGGTGAAGAGCTAACGCTTGCCTATTTAACTGACCAATTTAAAGCATTGGGTTTTGAGCCTGGTAACGGTGATAGCTTCTTACAAGAAGTACCGCTTGTTTCACTTGAAGCAGACTCAAACATGGTACTTACCATTGGCGGCAAAGATTATCAGTATAAAAAAGATATGGTAATGGGTAGTAGCCGTATTAGTGCTAAACAAAGCATTAAAGATTCTGAATTAGTATTCGTTGGTTATGGTGTAAATGCGCCAGAGTACAACTGGAACGACTACGAAGGCATAGACGTAAAAGGCAAAACAGTTGTAATGCTAGTTAATGATCCAGGTTATGCGACTAAAAACCCAGATTTATTTACTGGCGACGCCATGACTTATTATGGTCGCTGGACATACAAATATGAAGAAGCAAGTCGTCAAGGTGCAGCTGGTGCAATTATTATCCACGAAACAGCACCAGCTTCTTACCCATGGTCAGTTGTTGAAAACTCTTGGAGCGGTGAGCAATTTGGTTTCCAAAAAGAAAATAACAACATGGATCGTGTTGCTGTTGAAGGCTGGGTAACAACTGATGTTGCCAAAGAGCTATTCACAAAAGCAGGTTTAGATTTCGATACTATGAAAGCAAATGCTGCAAAAGGTGCTTACCATATTGATATGGGCGACCTAACAGCTAGCGTTGAAGTAAATAACACGATTAAAAAGTCAATTTCATATAACTTCATTGCAACGTTACCTGGCAGCGAAAAGCCAGACGAGCACATCATTTACTCAGCTCATTGGGATCACCTTGGTACAGATAAAACACGTAAAGGTGACCAAATTTATAATGGTGCCCACGATAACGCGACAGGTACTGCAGGCTTAATTGAAGTTGCAGAAGCATTTGCTAGCCTTCCTGAGCACCCTAGCCGCTCAATGACTTTCTTAGCAGTAACCGCTGAAGAACAAGGTCTACTTGGATCAAAATATTACGCTGCAAACCCAGTGATCCCAGCTTCTCAAACTGTTGCAAACATCAACATGGATAGCTTAAATCTATTAGGTAAAGTGAAAGATATCAGTGTTGTTGGTATCGGCAAATCAGAAATGGATAGCTTGTTAGAAACAGCTGCTAAAGCACAAGGCCGAACTGTATCTGGCGATCCTAAACCGTCTTCGGGTGGTTACTATCGTTCTGATCACTTTGCATTTGCAAACATGGGTGTACCAGCAATGTATGCTGGCGGCGGCAGTGAAGCCCTTGATGAAGAAACTGCAAATTACCGTAAGCGTATGAGCTTAGTTCTTCGCGGTTGTTACCATCAGCCTTGCGATCGTTACCGTGATGAATGGGATTTATCAGGTGCCGTTCAGGATCTTCAGTTATTCTATCAAGTAGGTTTTGATATTTCAGAGCGTAAAGAATGGCCGACCTGGAATGCGAGCTCTGAGTTTCAACGCGAATAGATGCAAATGAGATTGATTTTCATTTAAATCGGTAATACAGTGTAACCTGATTAATTTTTAGGTTGCACTGTATGCTCTCATTAACACAAACGAGGTATTCCACCCATAAAGCGAGGTGTTATATTACGGACAATAAACGCTTATTTTTACCCCTATTATTGCTAATTTCTTTGGCAATACCAGCAAGCCGTGAGTTTACCCTCCAAGCGTTAAGTGATGCTTTTTTTCAAGTATCTGTGTTTGTTGCAGCCACTTTATTAATCTATTACTACTTGATTGATCGGCTACCTCAATTACAGCTCAGCTATTTACGAGCTAAATCAGGCATCCTAGAAATCGGTTTTGCGTCAATCTTAGGTGCTTTACCTGGCTGTGGAGGTGCCATTATTGTAGTTACCCAATTTACCAAAAAACAAGCTAGCTTTGGCTCTGTGGTCGCAGTATTAACAGCAACCATGGGTGATGCTGCATTTTTGTTATTAGCAACCCGCCCTCTTGATGGGTTATTAATGATGGTAATCGGTGTTAGTGTAGGCGTAATTAGCGGACAGGTGGTTAATACATTTCATAAATCAGATAAGTTTCAACCTACGCAAGCCAGTGACTTCAGCGAACAACCTCAATGCCAACCAAAAGCTTTAATATTTAGCCGCCCGGTTTGGAAATTTGCCTTAATGCCAAGCTTGATTGTTGCTATTGTTATTGCCACCAATACCGACCTTAGCGTATTTGGTAATGGTATTAATCATGGCATTACCCTATTTGGTTCAATCATGGCGCTATTTACTGTAGTTGTATGGGCTCTTTCATCTAAAGGCAGCAGTTATAAACAAGTGACCAGCGAAGAAGCTCCATGCAATCCACCTTCAAAGCTCACGAAAGTGTTAATGGACACGCACTTTGTTACAGCATGGGTTGTCGCCAGTTTCATGCTATTTGAAGTTTTAGTTAATTTGCTAGGTGTTGATTTAAAAGCATGGTTTTCTGAATATGCTTATCTTGCTCCCTTGGTAGCTGTAGCAATAGGTTTGTTACCAGGCTGTGGGCCGCAAATTGTCGTAATGACACTTTATATTCAAGGCATTATCCCATTTAGTGCGATAGCAGCAAATGCAATATCAAATGATGGCGATGCTCTCTTCCCAGCCATCGCATTAGCGCCAAAAGCAGCTTTAATGGCGACAGTCTATTCAACAATACCTGCGCTGTTACTCGGTTATGGATTGTACTATTACGGTCTTTAAAATATAAATTAAATACTATAAAAAAAACCAGCCGAGGCTGGTTTTTTATTTATTAATAATGTTAGCTCATAGCCATCATCATTTTTGCAGGATCTTCTAAATAAGACTTCCACAAGTTATTGAAGCGGGCAATTGTTCCGCCATCAATCACTCGATGATCGCCAGACCAGCTTACTTGCATAATGGCTGCTGAAACCACATTACCCTGTTCGTCAAAACGAGGTAAATGTTGTAACTTACCTAATGCAACAATGGCCACTTCTGGTTTATTGATGATCGGGGTTGCAATTGTGCCGCCAATAGCACCAATGTTAGAGATACTAATTGTACCGCCTTTTAAATCATCTGGTGATACACGTCCATCCCGTGCTGCTTCAGTTAAGCGCGTAACTTCATTTGCAACATCAACAATACTCTTTGACTGACATGCTTTAACATTTGGTACTAATAAGCCAATCTTAGAATCAACCGCCATACCAATGTTATGGTCGTCAAAATAAGTCAGCTCACTACAATCATCATTCACTTGTGAGTTAAGTACTGGGAACTGCTTCATTGCAAGCGATAGAGCTTTGATAAAGAATGGCATCATAGTTAACTTAACGCCCTGTTGCTTATACTGCTCTTTAAGTTCGCTTCGCATAGCAATCAATTTTGTCAGGTCAATTTCATCACAAAAAGTAAAATGCGGAATTGTCGATACTGACGCAACCATTTGCTTAGCCATTGCCGCTTTAATGCCTTTAATAGGCTCAACATGACTACCACCAGCTGTGGATGCTGCAGTTTTTACAGGCTCTGCCGCTTTAGGAGCAGCTTGTTGTGTTACTGCTTGGCTTGGTGATTCGTTTAAGAAATCTTCGATGTCTTGCTTGTAAATTCGGCCATTTTTACCAGAGCCTGGTACTTGCGTTAAATCTACATCAAGTTCACGTGCTTTACGACGAACAGCTGGTGAAGCAACTGCTTTCTTATTAAGTTGTTTAGTCTCATTTGATGCAGACACAGGCTTTTGTGCTGGTTTAGTCGCTGCATTTGTTTGCGCTTTAACTACCGCAGAGCTTACATCAGGCTCTGAGTTTTGGCCTACAATGCTCATTTGGAATAATGGACTGTGAACAGCGGCAATATCGCCTTTCTTATAATAAAGTTTTTCAACTTTACCTGTATATTTAGCCGGAATTTGAACCAATGCTTTGTCTGTCATTACATCACACACAGCTTGGTCTTCAACGATTTCATCACCTTCGCTGACTAACCACTCAACGATTTCACACTCAACAATACCTTCACCGATGTCAGGTAAAATGAAATCTTCTAAATGTTCACCAGATTCAGGTAGTGCGGCTGCTTCAACTGGAGCTTGAGCTTCTTCGTTTTGCGTAGCTGCTTCACCATCAACATCCATCGCAAATAATGGTGCATGTACTTTAGCAATATCACCTTTTGCATAATAAAGCTTACTGATCACACCATCATGGACAGCTGGAATTTGCACAAGCGCTTTGTCGGTCATGACGTCACAAATTGGCTGATCTTCTTTTACAGAATCGCCCTCTGCAACTAACCATTCAACAATTTCACATTCTACGATGCCTTCGCCGATATCTGGCAAGATAAAATCTTTAGACATACTGACTCCTAAAACTCTACAGATTGCTTAATCGCAGCAAGCACTTTAAGTGCATCTGGCACATATTCTTTTTCAAGTGCTAATGGGTATGGCGTATCTAAACCACACACTCGAGCAATTGGCGATTCAAGGTGTAAGAAACACTCTTGTTGAATTGTTGCAACGATTTCTGCACCAAAACCATTTGTGATTGGCGCTTCGTGGCTAACCACTAAACGACCGGTTTTGGTTACTGATTTAGCGATTGTCTCAACATCCCACGGTAAAATAGTTCGTAAGTCGATGACTTCACAACTAATTCCTTGCTCTGCTGCTTTTTTAGCGGCATCTTCAACGATTTCCATTTGTGCACCCCAAGCAAGCAAAGTAACATCAGTACCCTCTTGAATGACTTCTGCTTTACCAAGCTCGATGCTGTAATCCTCTTCTGGTACCTCACCTGTTGATGCACGGTATAAGCGTTTTGGCTCAAAGAAAATAACTGGGTTATCATCTTTAATTGATGCACGAAGCAAACCTTTTGCTTGATAAGGGTTACGTGGCACTACAAGTTTCAAACCCGGTGTATGAGCAAAATAAGCTTCCGGTGATTGTGAATGATATAAACCACCCGCAATACCACCGCCATAAGGAGTACGAATTGTTAGGTTGCCTACATTAAATTCATTACCACTACGGTAACGGAATTTAGCAGATTCATTTACGATTTGGTCAAATGCAGGAAAAATATAATCTGCAAATTGAATTTCAGCTAAAGCAGGCGCACCAAAAGCAGCTAGACCATTAGCAAAACCTAAAATACCTTGCTCAGTTAATGGTGTATTAAACACACGGTGCTTACCATATTTTTCTTGTAAGCCAGATGTTGCACGGAATACACCACCAAAATAGCCAACGTCTTCACCAAAAATACATGCATTTGGATGCTCTGCCATGGTGATATCAAGGGCAGAGTTAATTGCATGAAGCATGTTCATTTTAGCCATTACTTTAATCTCCCTGCAGTTGTTGGATAAGCATCAGGATGCTGCAAAATGTGCTCTTTTAATTCTTCGTATTGTTTTTGCAGTGATGGAATTGGCTTATCATAAACATCAGAAATAAGATCTTCTAATGCTGGTTTTGCAACTTTTTCAGCGCGTTTAAGAGCCGCTAAGATTTCTTCACGAATTGTTTCTTTATCTTTTGCGTCTTGCGCTTCGTCTAACCAACCTTGTTTTAATAACCACTTACGGAAACGCTCAATTGGACAGCCTTTATGTTTTGCTTCTTCGTCTTTTGTACGGTAGCCGCTAGGATCGTCACTGGTTGAGTGAGCACCTAAACGATAGGCAATCGATTCAATTAAAACTGGTTCACCTTTGGTAGTAGCAATTTCACGGGCTTTTTTCGTTGCAGCATAAACTGCAAGCGCATCAGCACCGTCAACACGAATTGTTTTAATGCCATAGCCAACACCGCGTGATGCAATACCATCACCTTTAAATTGTTCATCTGCAGGTGTTGATATCGCATAGCCATTATTACGCGCAAAAAAGATAACCGGTGCTTCATGAACTGCAGCCATATTTAAACCAGCATGAAAATCACCTTCAGATGCCGCACCTTCGCCAAAATAACAAATGGTGATGTTATCAATCGTACTGTTCAACTCACCTGTTTGGGCATCAATGTGACGAACTTTTTGACCATACGCATAACCTGTTGCTTGCGGAATTTGCGTACCAAGCGGAGATGAAATGGTCATATAGTTGAGTTCGCGTGAGCCGTAGTGAATTGGCATTTGGCGACCTTTACCCAAATCTTTTTCGTTTGAAAACATTTGGTTCATGAATTGGTCTAGGCTAAAACCACGATAGCGTAAAGCAGCTTGTTCACGGTACTGGGCCATGATCATGTCATTTTGGTCAAGCGCTGCAGCCGATGCCGTTACAGCAGCCTCTTCACCTAAACATTGCATGTAAAAGCTAACTCGACCTTGACGCTGTGCTGCTTGCATACGCTCATCAAGCGCTCTAATAAAACGCATTGTCTCGTATAAACGGATTGCTGTTGCTTTGTCGATATCGGGTGCGGTTGCACCTTCGTGGATGTCGCCTTCCTCATTAAGAATGCTTAATGTAGGGATCGTTAATGCGTGACCATCAATAAATGACAGTTCATGATTAATGTTTAGCGATACGTTATTTGGATTACTCATAACCTACCTTCTTTCGTTGTCAGAAACCTACGCCACTGCCCTTATTACTATTTTTATCAGCATGAGCTGTAAGGATAAAGTTTGCGTAATATTCAATCTAATTAAATTAAACTGCCGTCACTTTACGTTAACGTAAGTTGTTATTCAACTAATCATAGACGAATAGGTGATAAATGGCTAAAAACGCATGGAAAGTTAACTATACAACGAAATAAATTCTTTATTGTCATATAGTTAACTAAAAATCGGTGGGTGATAATGCAGAGATTTTAAATAAAGTTGCTATCAACTTGCATTGGTACAACTGTAAGTAAAGCACGTTGACCTAAGGCTACATCAGCATTTGGGAAGATAATAGCTTCGCCGTCCACTTCCGCTTCATATCTGGTCTGACCATCAGTTGCTAATAAATCCCCCTTTGCAAAACCGGTGAAATTTTCGACATCATCAGCAAATGGGAAACTAAAATCTTCGCAAGTACGGTTTATTGTTCTATAAACTGAAAACAACTCAAAATCCCCTGCATTAAATTCTTTGTAATTAACAGTTTCCTGACTAATTAATGCAATTAATGTTTGTTTGGTTTTCTCAAATCGTGACATATCATTTTCGCCAAATGGCTTTACTTGACCAAGCTCTACGGTAAATGAATCAGCACCATGTACAAACGATGAGTAGTAGCTAAAAGTTGTTGCCGCTGATTTCATCATTAATACAGTGTTTACACCACAGCTAAGTAAGAATTGCAGCTGTGATTTTTTCCACGGTTTACCATGTAAGAATGGATACACAGCGAACTTTTCATTTTTAGAGCCTCGAATTGCAGTATGCAGGTCATAATGAAAACGTTCACTACCTTGGTTGCCTCTTGCAAAGAAATCAGAAACTACATCTTCAAGTAGCTTTGCACGAACTCGCTCAGGATTTGAATCAACCCCCTCAACAGTGTGATGACCATTAAATAAACGATTTAAGTTTTCATCAACAAAGCGTTTACCGATATTTATCGATTTTGGATTACCAAAAATAAACAATACACGCTGTTTAAGTACAAGTTCTTGTGTAATGATTGCCTTGATTAATTGGTCACAGATTTCAATTGGTGCTGTTTCGTTACCGTGCACCGCACTCGAAAGTACAATATCTTTGTTTGTTTGCTCTTTTGGTTGAAACTCTATGATGCCAGTATCGTGAACTGTGACATCAGTGCCGTTTTCAAGGTTAAAAGCACAAGAATCTAGTGAAAATTCATTGTTTCGGGTTAGTGTTAAAAAGTCGCCAGTACTTTTTAATTTTTGGAGATATGAAGGAGTTGAATAGCTCATAGTTCTATCCTAAAAATACGTGAGAGTAGAATACAAAAACGGCTGAGAATCTCAGCCGTTTTAAAGGGTAAAAAAGAATTTAGCTAATTACTGAATCAACCAGCTTTTTCGCTTCTTTTTCTAATAATGCTAGATGCTCTTCACCTTTGAATGATTCAAGGTAAATTTTATAAATGTCTTCAGTGCCTGATGGACGAGCAGCGAACCAACCGTTTTCGGTAACAACCTTCAAACCACCAATAGCCGCATTATTACCCGGTGCATGGGTTAGCTTCTGTGTAATTGCATCGCCTGCTAACGTGTTTGCTTTTACATCGTCTGCTGATAACGCTTTTAAACGTGATTTTTGCTGCGCATCAGCGGGGGCATCAATACGCTTGTAAATAGGTGCACCGAACTCTTGTTCAAGCTCTTTATAAAGCTGTGACGGTGTTTTACCCGTTACCGCTAAAATCTCAGCAGCTAGTAAGCCTAAAATAAAGCCATCTTTATCAGTGTTCCACACGGTACCATCGAAGCGTAAAAAAGACGCCCCTGCACTTTCTTCACCACCAAAAGCGAGAGTACCTTTGCTTAGACCTTCAACAAACCATTTAAAGCCTACAGGTACTTCTTTTACTTCACGGTTATTTCGAGTAACCACTTTATCAATCATGCCGCTAGATACTAGGGTTTTGCCAATAGCGACATCTTTTGACCAGTTACGGTTATTTAATAAATAGTCAATTGCAACTGCTAAAAAGTGATTTGGGTTCATTAAACCATCAGGTGTCACTATACCGTGGCGGTCATAATCTGGGTCATTTCCAATACCGATATCATAGTCATCTTTTAGCGCAATAAGGTTAGTCATTGCATAAGGAGATGAACAATCCATACGAATTTTGCCATCTTTATCTAAAGGCATGAACGAGAACGTTGGATCAACAGACTTATTAACGACCGTTATGTCTAAATTATATTTTTCTGCAATTACAGGCCAAAAATTGATACCTGAACCACCTAAAGGATCCACACCAATTTTGATTTTTGCATCGCTGATTGCTTTTAAATTAACGATGTTAACTAAATCATCTACGTATGGTGTAATTAAATCTTGGTACTTAATAAAGCCCGAGCGTGATGCTTTAGCATAAGGGAATAGCTCTACTTCAACTAAATCTTCTAAAAGTAATTGATTCGCTCTGTCTTCAATCCATTTAGTCACATCAGTGTCAGCAGGGCCACCGTTTGGTGGGTTGTATTTAAAGCCACCGTCTTCTGGCGGGTTATGTGAAGGTGTTACAACAATCCCATCTGCTAATTCATTTGGGTTTTCTTTATTATGACAAACAACAGCATGACTGATTACAGGAGTTGGTGTGTAATCATCATTTTCTTGTGCGATGACTTGTACTTCGTTTGCAACAAGTACTTCAATTGCAGAGTTAAAAGCGGCTTCACTCAATGCATGGGTATCTTTACCAAGGAATAGTGGGCCAAAAATGTTATTTTCTTTACGGTAATCACAAATTGCTTGTGTGATCGCTAAAATATGCGATTCATTAAATTTTACATCGAACGAACAACCACGATGGCCAGAAGTACCAAAAGCAACACAGTGCTCTGGGTTTTGTTCCAGATCAGGTTCATTTAAGTAATAAGCCGAGATCAGTTTTGGTACATTCACTAAGCTTGATTGCGGTGCAGGTTTACCTGCATCAGGATGAATCGCCATATTATTTCCTTATGGATTATAAGTAATCACGAATTTTTTCTGCTTCATCCGCGCTATAGCCTAAGCACAGTGCCACTTCGTGAAGCATCATTTTTTTTCTGGTTGTATTTGAATTTGTCATCACCCAATACTCAGTATCAGTGATATTTTTTGGATTCATGCTGCTACCGCTTTCAAGAAGTGCTTCTTTGCTTGTAGCAAAATAAACACGGTCACGGCCTTTAATTTCAAGTACGTTAGCAAAATCTTTCTTATGCGTTCTGTATAAAGCAGCAAGTATAAATAAGAATCGACCAACAACACCTTTTTGCATTGCTAGCTCTTCTTTGTTTAATACATTAAACACATTACCTTTCACTTGTGTCGATGCTGTGACAGTTTCAGCAGCCTCGTCAACATTTTCGTCGCTTGGTTCGAGACTTGATTCTTGTTTTGCTTCTTCTTTTACTTCAACAACTGGGTGTTCTTGTTCAGTTTTAGTAGTTGTTTCAACTGGGGCATTGGCGCCATCAGAGAGGTTTAATAAACGACGTAAAATGGTTGATGCACTTTCACCAATACTTTGCGTGTTGCTTGCAATGTATTGATATAACTCGTCGTCTATGTCGATTTTTTTCATGTTATTCCTGTCTTTACGGGTCACATTTTAAAAGTTCTCAATGATTATACCTAAGCTCGCAGCAATTCTCTATGTTTTGCATTTTGTAATTTCACTAGGCAAAATACTGCCATTAAAATTAGGAGTTGAAAATGCTATTAAACTACCAACAATTGGGTCAAGGTTCAGACGTTGTATTGATCCATGGTTTGTTTGGCTCGCTTGAAAACCTCAATGTAATTGCAAAAGCCTTAGCTGAAAATTACCGGGTTACCAATATTGATTTACGTAACCACGGTAGATCTTTTCACAGTGATACAATGAATTATCACGCAATGGCTAATGATGTTAGTGAATTACTAAAACATTTAAATATAAGTAAGGCTCACATCATTGGGCATTCAATGGGTGGTAAAGTTGCCATGCAATTAGCACTTAATCATCCGTCGCTCATCGATAAACTTGTGGTGTTAGACATTTCTCCTGTTGCCAATGCCCCCCGTCATAGCGCTATTTTTTCAGGCCTCAATGAGGTGGCAGAGTCAAATGTAGCTGATAGAAAAGCCGCTGATGAGATTCTTGCAAAACACATTGATGAGATGGGTGTCCGTCAGTTTTTATTGAAAAGTTTTGCTAAGAATGACGAAGGCAAATACCAATGGCGCTTTAATTTAGCGGTTTTATATCAGCAGTATGAAAATATTTTAGCGCGAGTTGGTGAAAATGATTCTTGTTTATGTGATACTTTGTTCATCAAAGGTAATGATTCAGATTACATTTTAGCTGAGCATCGACCCGCAATTATGGCTTTATTTCCTAATGCTAAAGCAAAAATTATTCATGGTGCAGGTCATTGGCTACATGCGCAAAAACCACTTGCCGTTAATAAAGCAATCAGCGATTTTTTAGCACAATAATTGCGCTGATAAAATTCGCTGTTTTTGATCGTGCGCACTAAATTATTACAAATTTTTGTGCTATAGTACGCGCCGTTTAATTTAAAGGTTTATACGTTGATGGTCAGTCAGTTAATTAACGAATTTGATACCTTAGGGTTGTATTTTGGCTTAGCTGGTATTTTCTTTTTTATTGGAATGGCAATTCAAGATGTCCTTAAAAAAGGTGATGTACCACGATTTGGCCGATACATCGTTTGGTTAGTGCTATTTTTAGGCTGTTCTGGGTTTATAGCGAAAGGGCTTATTCAAGTCTTCTGGCAAGGCGCAGGTGTGGGCTAGACATGGCAAAGTCAGAAACAGATAGAACAACACCCGATTTATTTGAATACGAAAAACGTCCAGGTAGACCTAAAACGAATCCCCTACCTCGTGACATGCAATTAAAAGTAAATAAACGTAATCAAATAAAGCGAGATAAAGCACGTGGTTTAAAGCGTGTAGAATTTAAGGTTTCATCACAGTTATATCAAGCATTAAGCGATATGGCAGATGCGCAGAATATTAGCCGTAGCGCGTTGATTGAAACAATTTTACAAGAAAGATTGGCTATTGATAGATAGAAGGTTTTAAATCCATGTCAAGCGTAGGTATTTTTTTCGGAAGTGACACAGGCAATACTGAACACGTAGCTAAAATGATTCAAAAGGAATTAGGTAAAAAGCTAGTTGCAGTTCATGACATTGCAAAAAGTTCAAAAGAAGAGATTGCTGAATTCGATTTATTGTTATTCGGTATTCCAACTTGGTACTACGGTGAAGCTCAATGTGACTGGGATGACTTCTTCCCTGAATTAGAAGAAGTTGACTTTGAAGGTAAACTAGTAGCTATCTTCGGCTGCGGTGACCAAGAAGACTATGCTGAATACTTCTTAGATGCAATGGGTATGATCAACGATATCGTAACTGAGCGTGGTGCAATCGTTGTTGGTCATTGGTCTACAGAAGGTTATGACTTTGAAGCATCAAAAGCTCTTATAGATGACAGCAATTTTGTTGGCTTAGGTATTGATGAAGACCGTCAACCAGAACTTACAGAAAAGCGTGTTAAAGACTGGTGTGCTCAGGTTTATGAAGAAATGTGTTTAGCAGAACTTGCTGATTAATAACAAGTACTACTCGCATTTACTAGCTGATGTAAAGATGCACAACCAGTTCATTTTTGTTCAAAAAAACAGCAACAAGACGAATTGTTCTTTGCACTTAGTAACTAGGCACGTTATTCTAACAGTTGCTAATGTGTCGTGTGCATCTTAATGATGCCTAGTATAACTAAATAAAATTGAGACAGATTGAATGACTGATCACAACTTGGAATTAAAAAAAGCAGGGTTAAAAGTAACACTGCCTCGTATTAAAATTTTAGAGATTTTACAATCTCCAGACAACCAACACATCAGCGCTGAAGATGTCTATAAAATTCTTTTAGACAAAGGCGAAGAGATTGGTCTTGCAACTGTCTACCGTGTTCTAAATCAATTTGATGATGCAGGTATTGTATCTCGCCACCACTTCGAAGGCGGAAAATCAGTATTTGAATTATCGGGTAGCACTCACCATGATCATTTAGTTTGCCTTAAATGTGGTAAGGTTGTTGAGTTTGAAGACGACACTATCGAACGTCGTCAAGAAGAGATCGCCAAAGAGAATGGCATCAAATTAACAAACCACTCTCTTTACCTATACGGTGAATGTGAAGACACTGCTGCGTGTAAAGAATTCGCTGAATCAAATAGCTAATTGAGTATTAAATTCAGACATAAAAAAACCTGCTTAAAAGCAGGTTTTTTTATGTCTGAATAGCAACTCGTTTAATTAAGTAATCTATTTTGAGGCAATAAAAACATCGTTGATAACAGGCAAAAAATCATTATTTAGTTGTTCTAAATGAGAAATTTTAACGCAGTTAGCGATAGATTTAACCCTTAAAATGACCAAGTATTATTACGAGTAGTATTAGAAATCAATTAGATGATATCTAATAGCTCAACGTCAAAGATTAGCGTTGAGAAAGGAGCGATTGCTGCACCAGCACCGCGCTCACCGTAAGCAAGTTCGTGTGGTACGTATAAACGCCACTTAGAACCAGTACCCATCATTTGTACCGCTTCAGTCCAACCTTTGATTACACCGCCCACAGGGAACTCAGCTGGTTGACCACGCTCATATGAGCTATCAAATACTGTACCATTGATTAGTGTACCGTGGTAATGTGCACGGATAGTTGAATCTGCAGTTGGCTTTTCACCGTCGCCTGCAGTAAGTACTTCATATTGAAGACCTGACTCAGTTACTGTTACTTCAGGACGTTTTGCATTTTCTTCTAAGAATGCAATACCTTCAGCTGCAAGAACTTTAGCTTCTTCTTCACGACGAGCTTGGATCTCAGCGTTGATTTTCTCAAATGCTGCTTGAATTGCTGGGATTTCAACTTGGAAATCGTTACCAGTGTATGCGTCTTTCATACCTTCAAATACAGAGTTTAAGTTTAAACCTTCAAATGGATTCGCCTTTAATTGCTCACCCATTTGTAAACCAATACCGTAACTTGCTTTTTCAGCGTCTGTTGTAAAATTATCTGACATGTTTTAATTCACGTTTATTTAGTTAAAAGACGTGGTCATACTAACATAAAAAAACAACGAATATCGCCTAGTTTTACTGCGTTTGCTCAGTGTTTGCACTAATTCGCAGCTTTATTTTATCAATAACGAAAGTCGCAACTGGTAAAGTGGCGATCATCGATGCAATAAAAAAGCCACTCATTAAGCCCTCTTTGCCTAACATGATTAAAGGCACAACAATAAGCCCTATCGAAGAAATTACAAAGGCTGCGATAGTAGGCCAGTGTTTGTCGTATTTACCAATGAGATGACCAACTAATACATTAAAGCCTATTCCATAAGCTATTGAAGATAATAATCCGTAATCAGGTTGTGCATCATGGGCCATGGCAACGAGTACGTTGATTCCGCTGTGATAAAAATAAGAAAAGATACACCAAAGTAAAACATGTTTTACAAAACGTATTGGTGTAAAAGAAGACTCGCTTGTTGACATTACTTATCCCCAGATAGCAAAAAACCGCCCTGTAGGCGGTTTTTCTAAATAATGGTGGAGAGATAGGGATTTGAACCCTAGAGGGGCTACAAA
>CESF01312570.1_pt1 | contig 31246 bp, 49 predicted proteins | sample 356331 | NCBI WGS metagenome assembly CESF01 (sample SAMEA2621779, study PRJEB7988) | marine metagenome | biome: marine biome (ENVO:00000447); feature: surface water layer (ENVO:00002042); material: "saline water (ENVO:00002010), including plankton (ENVO:xxxxxxxx)" | depth 5 m
ATGGACGAAAGCGCTCTTTCATTCACTAAGACTTTTGCAGATGGTTTAACTAACGTTAATAACTCACTAACTGTCTATGTTGGTGAAATTAACGAGTCATTAGGTGTAACAAAAACCGCTGGAGAGGCGCTTAACTCGTTAGCTAATAATATTGAAGTTGTTGGCGATGGTTTAATTGTTGTAGCTACCATATTCGGCGCTAGGCTTGCTGGCTCAATAGCTGGATCAACTGCCGCATTAATAGCATACACAAGGCAATCATTGGCTGCATCGGTGCAAACTAACGCTTTAGGGCAAGTGGTTGCAAGGACGACTGTCGCTATGAACGCGCAAGCTTTAGCTGCTAGGGGTGCATCTGCTGCAATGGGTTTGCTTGGTGGTCCGTTAGGCGTAGCTTTGATAGCTGCTGCGGCAATACTTTACTTTGCAGAAACAGCGGAAACCGCACAAGAAAGAACAAAAAGACTTAGTGATGAAGTGCAAGGGTTAACTAAGTCATACACAGAGCTAAACGAAAAGCAAAGGCAGATAGAGTTAACCAATATAAATAACGAGTTTAAAGTACTTCAATTAGAGCTTCAAAATGCACAGAAAAAATTAAACACGTTTAAAAACTTCGGTGAAAGCCCGATTAAAACAGAGAATGTGCGAAAGTATAAAGGCGAGATTGAGCGTATAAATACGGAGCTTGATAAGCTATCAGTTAAGCAGCAAGCAGTTTTTAATGCTGGTTTTGAAGGTGTTGAGTTTACCGATGCTACAGGTGGTAATGGCGGTGATGCAGGTGGGAAAACAAAAGATACAGGAGGCACCACTGATAATGGCTTTGGTAAATTCTCTAGTGCAGAAAAGCTTAAGACTCAATTCTTACAGCAAGAGCTTGCGCTAAGAAACCAATTAAAAGCCGACAATGTAGCGTTAGAGGATGAAGAGTTTGCACTCACAGTTCAAAAAATAGCACAGAATTACGCCATTAGAGGGCAAGCTATACTTGAGAATGAGAAGCTTAACTTCGATCAAAGGCGAGAGCTACTGGCTGAACTTAGCGAGCAAGAAGCTATTGAATACCAGTTGCAGCAAGACAGATTAACCGCCATAAATGACTCTGGCATACAGTCAAGGTTGCAAGCTGAAGAGGCGTACAATCAAACGGTAAACTCGCTTCGCTCAAGCGCTTTAAGTAATGCTGTTGGTTTGCTTTCTGCACTAACAAATGAGTCAAAGGCAGCCGCTATTGCTGGCATTGCAATTCAAACCGCTACAGCTTTACAGGCAAATACGGCTTCAACCGCCGCTGCTGCAACTCTTGCTTTTGCATCTCAGTTGATACCTGGTGACCCAACCTCAATAGGTAGGGCTACCGCCGCCGCTGGTTACGCTAATGGTTTAGGAGCAGCAAACACAGCACTAATAATAGGGTCTGGTATTGTTAAAGGTGTTGGTGCTCTTGGTGGCTCATCTTCTGGCGGGTCGTCTAGCTCTGGTTTTTCTCAATCTTCTGGAACAAGCTCAACAATTGCACCGACTGCACCAACTCAATCAACTCAGCGAGTATTTAACATTGAGCTACCTGATTCGGGATTCGTGGCAGTTGATACGGTTAGTGATATACTTAAATCATTAGCTGAGAATAACGAGGATATGCAAATTGCAATCAGTAAAGGGCAAAAACAAGCGGCGCGAGTGGGGGCTATATAATGGCTAATTTCGTAGCAAACACAATTGTATTAGATGGTGCGCCTACCTCATCACAGCAAGACACATGTTTTGCTTTGGTGGGGTATAAAAACGATATACCTACATCAACTTATAGCGGTCAAAATGCTGATTCAGCATACCCATTTGCCAATTGCTTAGATTATCGCGATAACACGCAATACAGCCCCGCTGCGGATAGTGGGAGTGTTAAAATCATCATAAGCAAGCAGTCACTGTTTACTGTTGATTACTTTGGCTTGGCGCTTCACAACGGCTTTAGCGCTGGTTTGACTGGTAAAGTTGAAATGCAAAATCCATCAACTAACGCTTATGAAGAAATAGCAACATTCACGCCTTACGGTACGAATAAAACCATCTGTGAATACTTAGGCGTTAAAGAGGCATTTAGATTCAAGATTACACTTAACTTTACAAGCAAGTTATTTATAGGTGCTTTGTATTTGGGTAAATCATGGTCTCTAGGTCGCCAGCCTGATATCGGACTTAAACCAGCCTCACTAAATAACGTTGATGAGGTTGTAGGGTTTAATGATAACAACGGTCAGTTTGTTATAGGTCGCGTTGAAACTGTGGGTTTTGACACAGACGCAAGCTTTAGCCTGATACCTATGCTTGGTGATAATGGTATTAGGGCTAACTGGCCGAGCTTTCAAACACACTGTAAAATGTCGCGTCCATTCTTTTTTAAGTGGTCTGTATCAAACAATGACAATACGTTTGGGCAGTATAAAAACCCAAGCTCAATGCCTGATATAACTTATTCGACACCCCTACACGGTACAGTACCAATTAAAATGAGAGGGCGCGATTAATGAGCTTTGATTCTAAGAAGGATATCGGCGGGATTCGCACAGTTACCGCCGTTGCTATCTACCCAAATGCCTGTAAATACTCTGTGCCTGATACGATAAACAAAGGGCTTTGCACAAGCGGTCAAGCTGTTGATGATGCTTATACTGGAGCTTTGCCTGTATCTCAAAATGCTGGTTCTGATATTGAATTTTACACAAATTCTACGCCATATATGACAACCGAGTCAGGTGAAGTTGTTAAGATATCCGTAACAGACTCAAGCAATGTAAGTATTTTATCGCGAGGTCAATTCGGAACAACAGCGACGGCAATATCAAGTGGCGAACAATTAAGGGTTATTCATAGCGGCGAGGCTGACGGAAGCTGCAAAGGCTACCCGCAATTGCCAAACGGACAAGGCTGCTCAAGTGGTGACAGTTTCGATCGCACTGTTGAACGTGAATTATTATTTCCAACATCGCAAAACTTTAACGGTCAAATATATTTTAACGGCTTAAAGTCTGTATCTCATACACCTGTAGAGTTAAAGCCTGGAATGGCAATGGCTAAAAACGCCAGTGTAAATATAACCATTGGAGATAATACCGATGAAGATGTTTATACAGTGCCATACGCAGCGCAGAGAACAAGCAAGGCGACTTTATTTAAAAAGCTAATAGCTCGACACCCTTATTTTCAGAATAGACGCTTAGTGACGTTTAGCGGCTTTCTAGGTGATGATGGGAACTTTGACCGTACGCAGTGTGTTGAGCGTGAATACATCATTGACAGCTTAAATCTAAACAACAACACGGTGACAATTAGAGGTCTTGACCCTCTTATGCTTGCTGAGCGTAAAAAAGCCAAATACCCTGCGACATCTTACGGTCGCTTATCCGTTGCTATAGATAATAGTTCAACTAGCATATTTATGGCTAATGCTGTTGATGGTGAGTATGGCTTAAATGGCGATCCTGTCACGGTAAATATTGAAGATGAATTAATTGATTGCACTGTTACCGATAGCATTGCAGGCGAGCTTGCGATAGTTACTCGCGCCGTTGGTGGTAGTGAATTAAAAGACCATGATGTTGAATCGTCTGTGCAGCTTGTGCCTGTTTGGGAAAACTTTAACCCTGTCACAAAGATTATTGAAGTACTGCAAACAACAAGCATTGAAAGCCGATTCTATGAAGATTACACGGATGCAGAGGCTAATGTGGTGCCTAACATGGGCAAGGTCTACATTAGAAAACCGGATTCTGTTGAAAATATCATTGATGAGGTCATTCAATCATGGTCTGAAAGTGGTATAGCCTTATACTTTGATGAAGCAGCTAAAAAAATTAAGGTTAAAGTGTTTAGCGACTTTGGGCAGCAACCTTTAACACTTAGCGACAGCGGCAATATTAAGCTTGGCTCAATCACTGTTGATAACAACTACAACGAGCAAGTTACTAGGGCAACAATAGGCTTTGCACCGATTAATGCAGGTAAAAAGATTGATGATGAAAACTCCAAGATTATTTACAAGGGCATTGACTTAACAACTGAGCTAACAGGTACACTTGAGCCACTGGAAGATGATGAGTTTTACACTCGATTCCTTACAAATAGTGACACGGACATACAAATAGCCGTTGCTGGTATTAATCGCGTATCTCAACTAAATAAACTCCCGCCTAAGATTTACACTTTTGATATTGATTACAAGGATTACGGGCAAATTGAGGGCGGTTTAGTCGAGGAAGGTGAAATAATAAATGTAACTTCTGATGAGGCAACCGATGACAACGGCGATCCAAAATCAGAAAACTTACAAATATTATCAATGAAAGAAAACCCAGCTAAAAACACGTACACAATCAAAGCCAAGATTTATCAAGATATAATCAATGAAGATGATTTTGATTTTATTATTGATGAGAATAAAGAGAATTACGACTTAAGCACAGAGTTTGCACCTACTGAGGCAGGTGAATACACTGTATTCATAAAGTCAGGTGTAACTATTGGCGCCACATCTGTATATAATCCAGCCTTTACAACTGGAACACAAACAAGCGGCGTTACATTAAATATAATTCATCGCGGCTCTATTCTTGGCGCTGGCGGTAAGGGTGGGCAAGGTGCTTCAGCTATTGCACCAAACCAAAACGACAACCCAATAAATGTAGTGGCACAGGGCGCTGGAGGTTTTGCTGGTGGTGATGCAATTTACTTAACCGTACCTACTACGATAGATGTAACACAGGGCGTAGTATACTCAGGAGGCGGTGGCAGCCCTTCAACGCAGAGTGTAGCCAATAGCATTAATAACTTCTTAAGCGCTGGTAATGGCGGCTCAGGTGGTCAAGGCTATGTGGGAGGAGCATTTGGAAATGCTGGCGCTGCAAATATAGAGGGATATGACTTTCAAATAGGGCAAGATGGTGTGGCAGGTTCAAGGTCTGCACCTGGCTTTGTTGGTATAATTTCCGCAGGTCAGTGGGGTGAGTATTCAGGAGTTAGCGGTGTTAGCGGCCCTGCTGGCGCTCCAGGTTATGCAATACTTTCAAACGGAAATAATGTTAGTATTGTCGGTGATAACAGTTTAACAATTAAAGGCTTGAGGGATTTCTAATGGCGTTAGAGCAAATAACATTTAATATTGGAGCGTTTAACGACTCTGATGCAGGCGGTAATAACTATTTTACTGATACAGTTTTTGAAGTTAAAAACCAATCAGATAACACTTTTGCGACAATTTACTCAGACTCAAGCGGTACAACTCAAATCCCTCAGAATGGAATTGATAACGTATCAAACTCAAGGGGTGAGTGTAATTTCTATATTGATGACGGTGATTTTTACCTTGAAGTTAATTCACAGCAAAAGAATTTCAAAACAAGCAAAAAAGCAAGTTCAATATCAACCGCTGGTGGTTTGACGGTTCAAGATCACATAGATAACTCAAGCGGCTACAATATCGACCTGCTCGAAGTTGATAGGACTGGCGTGGTAGATGAAAGCGCTAAATTCAGCCAAGCGATAGATAATGCCATGCTATATGGTGGCGGTGTGTTAAATATAGGTCATAGCGGCTCAATAAAAGTTGAGGTAGAAAAAACCATTTCAAACCTTACTATACAAGGCAAGGCTAAATTAATAGGTGGTGACAGCCACTGCTTGATACTACACGGCGATAATAACACACTGTCTGACTTTGATGTTCAAGATACCGGAAGAAACACAAACACTGTATGGCTTGATGGTGACAACAACACGGCGCTAAATCTAAAGGTTTTCAACGATACTAAGTCAACAAGTGCAACTGCTTTGTTCGGGGATTTGCTTAGACTTTCTGGTAACGACTCGCAGATATTATTCTGTGAAACATACAACGGTTATACAGGCATAAAAAGGGATGGCGGTAACTCGCCTACATCACGTGTTTATGGCGGTAAAATTTGGGGTTGCTACTCTCACGATAATATTAGGGGCGGTACAATTAAACCTGAAGTTGCAAGCGAGTTAATACAAAGCAACAGGTTTAACGACAACAATGTTAACGACATACAGGGGTCTGATGGCTTATTGTGCGAAAGAAACGTTAAAGACTTGAATTTGCAGTTTAATGAGTTTCATAACAACGGCGAGCATGGTTTATACCTTCAAGGCTCATTCTGTAATGTGTCAGATAATCACGCCAATGACAATCACGCATCTGGTTTGAAGTTTGGCGGTAAGAAGAATGGAAACTTTAATGATTCTAATGGGGCTTTAACTGATGCAGAGTATAATGCGCAATATATTTCTGAGGATTGCATTATAAGCCACAACCACACCTACAGGAATGGGCTAGGCAAAACCGACTCAGGTATTTATATACAGGAAACCCACAGGGGTTACAGCGTAAGTTTTAATATTGTTAAGGATAATGAGTACGGAATAAGAGCGGTAAATCAACAGCTTGGCGGTGAAATAGAAAATATAACTCTAACAAGAAACACTGTTACTGGTAATATTCAAAAAGATTTAACCTTGGCTGTTACTGATTTTGCCAACATGATCGGCGGAACGTATGGCGTTGCTGAAACCTTCATGCCTGATAGGGTTTTTAACCTAATAGAGATAATAGGCTCAAAAATTGGAACTCTAAACACCGCATCCGTCCAAAATGTAATATTGAAGGATAGCCACATAAACGATGATTGGAATACATCGAGCGCGGGCAGCATAAAAGTTAAAGGTGGATCAATAACAAGCACTTCAGACATTAACATAGCTAATTTTACAAGTATTGAGAGCTGCGACATAAGCCTTGATGGAGATTATCAGATTACCGCCACGGCTCAATGCAATATAGAGTCGATGGTGGACGTAAATATATACGCGCCAGATTCAACAGGTAACGTTTACAATATACCAGATACTTACGCGCCAAATAACACCACATTTTCAAACATAATGATATTTGAAAGCTCGGGCGTTAGGGCCATGGACATTTACGGTGACGGTCACACAGTTAGCGGAGTAAAGGCTAACACGGTATCGGGTCAGGATGTTGTTAGGATAAGGGGTAATGATTGCAGTGTTAACCAGTGTTCATCTAGATTGTCTACATCAGCAAGAGTTACCGCAAGTGGTGACAACAATATTATAATGGGGAACCAGCTCACTGCTATAGACTCAGGAACTGGTAACATTAGAATGGCAAATAGGAGCGAGCCTTAATCGCTGGCAGTGTGGTCTTTGTATAGCAAATAGCAAAGGCCACAACCTAAAACTACTGCAATTATAATCCCTGGTAAATCGTGTAGTTCTGGCATTTTATTTTCCTATCATTCTAGTCTTATCTTGACTGCTTCGCGTTGTACCAAACCAAAACTGCATGGCGCTGCCCCATTCTTTTATAACCACACCTAGTAGCATGAATAGCACCTCACGACTACCGCTAGGCACATCAACCCAAAACAACATAAATACTATTATCATTATGATTAAAGTTAGCCCTACACTTAAATAGGCTGGCATTTTGCTTTTATCATGTGCGGCACGTGCATTTTGCTTGTCGCTTAATTCGGCTTGCAATGTTTTAAGCTTAATCTCTTGTAATTGCGTTTTGTGTGTAAGCTCAATTTCCCTCAGCTTAACTTGCGCTTCAGGATTGCCAGCAATAAATGAGTTTATAGCCTCTGGCGTATTTTCAGTACCAAATTCAGACGCTATTAACGCACCAACGCCTGAGCCTACAGGGCCTAATGCCGCACCAAGCAACGGAGCATAATTAGCAACTTTTTTACCTAAATCAGACCAATTCATAACATCACCCCGCAAATTAATGAGGCCCAAAACACCGCACCATACAATACGCAAACAAGCGTACACCTTAAAAATCTTTGCTCTTTACTCATTTAACACCCCACTTTAAAACCTTTGGCAAATAATAAAACAAATATAAAAACAACAAGCAGCAATGAAATAAACTTATACTTTTGATGCTGAGTAGATTCGGCTCTGTGCATCTTTCTAAGCTGCTTTATTTCGAATTGATACTGCTTACTGGTTTTCACTAGTAAACCCACATAACTGGGGTTGTATCGCGAATATCAACATGCACAAAACCATTGGCAACACCGACCCCGCTAAAACCCATGGATAAAGCTTGCTTAACGACTTCCATACGCTGAGCGCCACCACTTACGGCTATGTCTGCTGCAATTCCTTTTGTGTGAGTGCCACCACCGTTAGGTTTGTTTATTTCTGCACTGTGATTAACAGACCTAAACCCGCTAGTTATAATAAAGGGAAAGCCGCAAACCTCTCGCAACTTATCAATCATTTTTAAAAACTTCTCATCCATTTTATTTTCGCCAGTTTCTTTACAGTCAAACTCGCTTATATCAAAGTGCTTCATTATCCACGCTCCCAATTTGATACCTGTTTAATTAATTCAAAACGAACATTTCTACACGACTCCGAAGACATGCAATAGCCGCGCTCAACTAGGAGCGCATTACTAAAACGATTCACTATGCGAATATCATAAAGCTCAAGAAGATTACCCATTAAAAGATTGCCAAACATATAACCCTGCACGGAAAGCACGGCAAAAGCCATTGTCACACCCGTTAGAGTTATTAAAATATCAATCTCGCTCATTGTAAAACCCTTAATTTAAAGTTAATATCATCTTACTCATTGCTGAGTGACCCTTCGCCCTATTTCGATAGGGCTTTTTTACGCCTAAAAATGCTCCTCATCTGAATATACATCCTTTCTGTATATCGTGCGCTTTCCATGCCTTACATGTAAAACGCCTCTAGCTTCTAGATATTTTACAGCCTCTCTCACAGTACCGCGAGCAAAGCCAGTGGCATCGGCTATGTAATAAAGGTCAGGAAGTGCATCGCCAACACTGTAATTTTCATCAATCCAAGTTTTAACAACTTGTGTGTTATGATTTTCGCTCATTGCTTTTCCTTTTAAAATAACCAGCATCGTGACAAGTTTTTATATCCTGACTTGATTCTCCGCATATTGGTAATTGCTTATTTTTCATAAACTGAATTAAACCCGGTGAAGTTTTCTTACCTTTGTTTTCACTCACACTCTAAACCCTTATAGTTTGGCATGCCATCGCGCTTAGCTGATTCAATGCCTTGCTCTGCGTCTTGCTCCCACATTGAAACTAGCTCACAGTAGCTTTTACGCTCTGCTGCTTGCTCTTTTTGATCATCACCTAAAGCAACGCCCATGAATATTATTATTGTGCAGCAAAGGCCAATCATTGAGAAAACTGTTTTATTATCCATTATGCTAACCCCAATTCTTTATCAATTTTAATATCTTCAATCTTACGGCGAGCATCTAATTTACGCTGTGCCGCTTGCTTTTTAATTTCTTCGATTGCCTGCTTTGTTGCTTGAGTCTTTTTAATTAATCGCTCATGCTGCTCTGGTGTCATTGTCATTTCATTCTCCTTAGTTGATAAAACAATACTAGCACCGTTTTAGTGTTTAACTGCTCCGACCAGTGGCGCAAATAGTAAAAAGCCGCAATTAAGCGGCTAGGTTATTTATTTAGAATGGTGGATCATTCGGGTTGTGATTTGGATTAAATCCGCCTTGTGGTTGTTGCTGTTGTGGCGCTTGCTGATATTGCTGCTGTTGTTGTGGCGGTTGCTGATATCCACTTTGCGACTGCTGCTGCGGCGCGTAACCCTGCTGCTGCGGTGCTTGCTGTTGATTGTTTTGGCCTTGTGGTTTTCCGCCAATCAAATCAATATTATCAACCTTAACAGATAAAGCCGCACCTTTGCCGTTTTGACCCTCCCACTCCTGAAGCTCAAGCTCACCACTAATAGCAACTTGAGTGCCTTTGACTAGATAGGTAGGAAGTTGACCCTCCGCCTTATTACCAAACATAGCACAACGCACCCAGTTTGTTTTTTCTTTATCTCCATAACCAGATTTAACGGCCACGCTAAAATCGCAAATCGCTTTACCATTAGCCAGATATTTAACTTCTGCGTCTCTACCTAAGTTACCCGTGAATGTGAATAAGTTCATTTTTTAATTCCTTAATAGTTAATTGTAGTGTTTGGTAATAAGCCTTTAGCGGCTAATGTAATTACTGTTTTTGCGTCTTGCTCACTAATGCCATTTTCAGTCAGTACAGCAAGTATTGAGTTGTTAACCTTCTTCTTATGCTCGGTATCAGCCTCACGCCTTAACCTTGCGTTTTCTTCCTGCTGTAATTGCGCTTGTCGTGCATTCTCAGCGTTTATTAATGCTTGTTTAGCCGCTTGCTCAGCTATTTGCTTTTCACGCTCTGCTTGCTGTTGTCGATCAGTTTCACGTTGACGCTCGCGATCTTCTTTTTCTAAATCCCACAGTCGATTTAGCTGTAAAGCCTCTTCATGGTCTCGCTCAATTTGTTCGGCCAATTCTTTTTCAGCTTGAATGCGTTTTTCTTCATCAAGAATGCGCTTGCGCTCTGCATTCCATTCATTAATTAAAGCTGTGAATGGGCTGTTAGCCTTTTCAAGTCTAAGCTTAATTTCTTTAGCTTCCGCTTCGACCTGCGCTTTGTACTGCTTTGATAAATCAATACGCTTACGGTCTAGCTTTTTAAGTAAGTCAGTAACAAAGCTTGCTTGATCTTTTACAAACTTGCGTTCGTCTTTTTTAGACATATCAACGTAAAGACCCTGGTATTTTTCACCCTCAGCTTCAAGTTGTGCTAATTTTTCATCGGTGGTTAAATCCGAAAACAAAACCAAATTAAAATCACTCATTGCTGTTTACCTTATCTTAAGTTTTTTATTTGATCTGCAACTTGGTTAGATACCGCATAACCATTTGCTTTTAATTCACTGATAATCATATCAGCCGTTTTTGCGCCACTTTGAATGTCAACTAACATGTACTGCTTGTCATTTTCAAATGTGTTGTACCAATTGGTATTTTGTTGCTGACTTTGCTTAGCGCTTTTAGCTGGTTGCTTTTGTTCGCCACCCATAGAGTCAGCATCTTTAGTATCATCAATCAGGAATAATCCATTTAACGCATACTTACGAGCGTAGCTTGATGCAGTGCCAGTTATTTGGCTATCGTCCATACCTTTTTTTGTTAAAGACTCGCGAGCCATTGCCGTGTTAGATACTGAATTTTCACCATCGGTTATTTTTGCAGTTGCCACGATATATATGCGATCACCAACCATTTTAATATCATCACTAACCGTTACGACAAGCTCACCGAGAATAGGTTTTAAGCCCTCCATGATATCCTCACAGCTACGGTATTTATACTTACCAAATGCGTTAAACTGGTTTTTTGGAGCTTTTAGGTTGCGCTGTATCTCAGCAACCTTTTTAATAAACTCTTTCACGTTAACACCTCGCATCAAGTATTTGCTCAATTTCATAAACCAAAGCTTCATTGTTATTAGCTTTAGCCTTTTCAAGCTCGATTAATAATTGCTTTGTACTCATTGCTGATTACCTTATTTATTATCTGGCTTAAAGCCGTTTTTACGTGCTGCTGCAAATAACAACGCCTCAGCGTTATGCTTTTTAGTACCGTGTAGTGATGATAAGTATTCATGCACATGCGGCGGTAAATCTAAATTAATTCGCTTTGTGGTGGCAGGTTTTTCAGCCTTAACTAAATCTTTCATTTTACGCCCTTGTTTTATTTTGATGCGTCCATTATGGGCTATTGATTCTATATGTCAAACTATTTTTATGTATTTTTCAGCCTACTGTAAAAAGCTTGCTTTATTTAATTTGATGCTATACATTTAACGGACTTTAACAACGGAGAGTAAGAAAATGAAAAACGCAGATTTACCAGCGATGCCTTTTGAAGGTGGCAATAATAATGGCATTCAGCCATCAACAGGCTTAACTAAGCGTGAAATGTTTGCTATGCACGCAATGCAGGGCATCATTGCTTATAGCAGTCACGCGCTTGATAGGGGCAGGGCAGCGAGGTCTGCAACTGAATTTGCGGACGCATTACTTAAGGAGTTAGATAAATGAATCGCTTTGACGCAGAATACGAAGCAGCTCAAGAAGCTATAACAGAAGCCATTTTAATTAATGAGCAAAACTTAGCGGGTCACTTTAATCATTATTCAGAAGCTGAGCTAATCACGCTTTTATCTACCGGTAAAAAGTTTCTACGATTAAAAGAAGGTGTAGGCCATCGCTGCATTGAAATTGAAGATTTAAGTAGCGAAATCGCCCAGGACAACGAGTTTACACTTATATTAATACGCGAAACGCTAGAAGATAACGCAAGCATTGAAAGCGTGCGTGAAATACTTAACGCTGAAATCGAGCGCCGTATAGCTTACGCATTGCAGCAGGTTAAAGAAGATTGGAGCGACTTTTTAGATGGTAATTGATAGCGACATAAGTACTATTGACTGCTTTGAATGGCGTGACATATACCACGCCATCCAACAAGCTAAAGCGGTTAGAGTTAAAAACAAAATACCTGTTCAAACTATCGAGGGTGCAACGGGTTTATTAATCACAATTAGATTTACAGCGTGTAATGTTATGCACGTATCATGGGAGAGTAAAATTGTTTAAAGCTAAAACTATTGAAGAGGACTTGAAGTCGATACCTAAAGTAGATGGCAACAAATACCACCGTACAATTTACGGCTTATGCGGAACACCTGTTAAAGTTGACGTATACCGAGTGTCAGACGCTTTTCCAACTGGCAGCGTGCCAATTGACCACGCAGTAAAGAAAATGCTTTGTGCTGGCTTGCGCGGCCATAAAGATAAACTAACCGACATTGATAACGCTATAGAAAGTTTGCAAGCTGCACGTTTATTGTTAATCCAAAAGGGTGAAGTATGAAGGCAACCGACTTTGCAATAAAAAAGATTGAAAAGAATCAGCGCGATAATGTGGTAATTGAATTTTACGCTAAATCACCCTGGTGCTTTCTAACTAAAGATGAGCTTATTGAAATGGCAAAAATGGCCGGTGCAACTAAAGAGGATTTTGAATGATTAACTGGTACAAAAAGCAAATAGAAACTAACGAAGCTAAAATAAAAGCTCATGCTGACTTAGGTAATGAAGAAGAAGTCAAAAAGCTTGAGGCTGATAATCGAAACTATCAACGGGCAATAGGTAAAGCACCGGCTGGTGTAGATAAGTATTTAAGCTAGTTTCAACTGTTAGGAACTACCGAATAGTTAAGCCCTTTAATTAGGGCTTTTTTGTGCGTGAAATAAATTAATTATAAACTTTGTATATAAAAGTGTTTACAATGATATTTAATGTATGTATTATTAACCCATCGAAGCAAAACACTTAAATAACTGGAGATAGCAAGATGAGTTCAACAAACTTACAGGATAAAATAATTGAAGCTTACGGCGGGCTTAATGACGGTGTAAGCGTTCAATTTAAAGTTAATGACACTGACTTTGTTTTTACTGGTGGCGTTATTTATCAATCAATAGATGGCTGCTTTTCAGGTGGGCACAAGAAAGTTAAAACCCTGAAGTCTGTTATTAAATTCGTAGAAGCTAGAATTTAATTTTTAACTCGGCGACATTCGTGTCGTCAACATAGGATAAACCAATGAAATTACGTGATTATATTTTACAGAACTACGATGGCAATAACGCAGCGTTTGGGCGAGCTAATGATTTAAGCCGAACAGCTGTTTCAATGATGGTTAACAAAGGTACTTATTATATCGTTGATGGTCTTTTGATGATTGCGAGAAGAGAAGTTAAATAAAAAACCCGCAGCAACGGGTTAATTCAAAATAGGAGTTCGTATGAACAATCTAAGTATAGCAAATAACGAAGTTTTAACAATGAGCAGTAGAGATATTGCTATTTACACCAGTAAAAAACACAATCACGTCATAAGGGATATAAAGAAACTATATTCAGAACTTTACAATGATGATCCAAGTTTGGATGACTTGAAAAATATAGGCAAACGGCTTGTAGATGGTGTTTTTGTAGACGTTGACATTCGTGGTTATGTTCAGTATTTCACTTTAGATAGAAGGCATACCGACTGCCTTTTAACTGGGTACTCTGCAAAAGCTAGAATGAAAGTTATAGAGCGCTGGCATGATTTGGAAGAAAAAAACAAGCCAGAGCAACCTAAAATACCAACTAACTTTGCAGAAGCTTTACAGCTAGCAGCAGACCAAGCAAAGCAGCTAGAGCTTGCAGCGCCTAAAGTGGCTTTTGTTGATAATTTTGTCGAACGTGAATCACTTCAAAATGCTACACAGGTAGCTCAAAGCCTAAAACTATCAAGCGCTAGGAAGTTAAATTCTATACTTGATGAAATCGGCGGTATTTATAGCGGTGCAGTTAAGCGTAGTCGAGTTTTTACAGTTAAATTCATTAATAACGGCTACGGTGACATTAAACAAACTGAGCAGGGCTACCCACAATCACTATTCACAACTAAAGGAATAGTTTATCTTAACGAGCTTTTGACTAGTGAGGGTTATATTTAATGGCTATATACAAATCAAGTGCCGCTGATAAGTACACGGTAGTTCCAAACGAGTCTGTAAGGGATTTATCTTTATCATTTGAAGCTACTGGTCTGCTTTGCTTTCTACTTAGCTTGCCTAGTGATTGGGCTATACATAAAAGCTGGCTGCAAAAGCAAAAGGTTAATTGTGGTAGAGATAAGTTAACGCGCCTTGTTGCCGAGCTTGAAGATGCTGGTTATATAAAAAGAGAAGTTGCACAGCTTGATAGTGGCAAATTAAATGGTTTCGATTGGTATGTTTATCCAACCGCATCACTGAAAAACCGTAATACGGTAAAACCGTGTGACGGTGAACCCGCAACTACAAAAGAAAGATCTTTAGAAAGTAAAGATATTACAAATTTAGATCATCCTACGGATAATCGCGCATTATCAATGGAAGAACAATTTAATAAATGGTGGAAGTATTACCCGAAGAAAGTAGCAAGAGCTAAAGCCCTTTCAATATGGAAAAGCAAAACTAAAGGGATGGACGTTGATACCATGAAAGCTTTTAGTGATCACATTATCAATGATGTTGAATTTAGACTTGCGGACCTGTCAACTGGAAGCAAAACTTTTATTGGTTTTGATATGCTTCACCCGACCACTTATTTAAATCAGGAGCGTTACAACGATGATATTTGATAACTTAAACACACTATTTGCTCGCGCCATGCTTAACGGGGTTAGTCCTGAAATGCGTGAAGCGTTATCGGTAATCACCGATGAAATGATTGAGGACGCAAGACAGCGACATATTTTCAAGGCGATTAAAGACCTTGATAACTTTAACAGCACGGTATCGGGTCAGGCGGTCGAGCAGCTTGTTAGTGAATTTGTTGATTTTAGCTTTTTGATTGACGTTACTCGCAACACAGTACCAACAGACCAGCCTCTTAGATCTGCTTTACAGGTTGCTAGTTTACATAACGATAAAATAGCAACGCATCAACTAAAGCAAATTGTAAGCCTAATAAGCTCAGGCAAGCCGTTTGATAGAAATGAGGTTAGTAGTCAGCTTGGTAGCTTATCGCAGTCTGTAGCGCCTACAGCGGCCACTAAACCTAAGTCATTCGCTGAATACGTAAGTGGTTATGCTGATGTACTGGATTATAGGCAAGAAAACCCAGACGCAAGCGGTTTGGATATTGGCTTGGAAGTTAACATTGAAAAAACTGCGCTTGTTGTTTTGGGTGGTCAACCGGGTATGGGTAAAACAGCTCTTGCGCTTTACATAAACGATTACATCGCAGCTAAGGGGCATAAAACATTAATGTTTAGTCTTGAGATGGGCGGCGATCAACTTTTCGAGCGTCAAGTAAGTGCGAAATCTAAAGTTAGCAGTAAGAAATTAAAAGCTGTTGGTACAGAAGGCCTGGATGGTGATGATTGGTCATTCATAACTAAAGCGCTAACTGAGCTAGCAGAAACTAATATTTATGTTGATGATGACCCTCAATTATCAGTGCCTGTATTAATCAAAAAGTGCCGTGACTTCAAAGAGAAACACCCAGATTTAGCTTTAATCACAATAGATTATTTAACGCTAATGAAATTACCAGATGCTAGCCGTAGGGATTTGGCTGTTGGTGAGGCTACGCGACTAATGAAGCTTTTAGCTAAAGAATTAAAAACTCCAGTATTACTTTTATCTCAGCTAAACCGTGAAGCCGACAAGGCCGCTCGCGAACCTAGAAACTCAGATTTACGCGACTCAGGAAGTATTGAGCAAGACGCTGATGTTATTATTTTTCCTTACCGCCCAGAGGTTCACGACCCTGAAACGGTTAACAAGGGGTTAGCCCGAATTATGAAAACCAAGGTTCGTGATGGTGAGGTTGGTGATGTATGCCTAAAATTTGAAATGGGGCACTTCTACCCTACTAATTTAGTTATGCAGGAAGTTGTAAAAGAAGAAAAGCCAATGAGGAGGAAGTTTTAATGGGTAAAATAAGAGAACACACAACAACAGAAGCTAAAATAGTTAAGCGCATGTTTGAACAAGGCTACACATACAAGGAAATAGGCGAGGAAATAAACCGAAGCGAAAGTGTCACCGGTCAGTTTGCTAGAAACTTAGGATTAAGGCGCAATCAAACTAGTAAGGCATGTGAGAAGTTTAGGCGTGGTTATGACAATCAAAATGAAGGGGTTAAATAATGAATTACGAATCAATGAGTGACTTTGAAATTAACAAGGCTGTAGCAACTGCGTGGCTTCCTTGTGATTATGATTTTAACGAGAAAGAAGGAACTGTTGACCTAGTTGGTTATGTTACATACCTAGGCGGTCACGGGATTCCTGATGAGAGGCTTGAAAAATACGGGGGGTTTAACCCATGCAATAACGCATCAGACGCATGGGCGATTATAGCCGAGAATGGAATTAGCGTTGTATTCATGGGTGGTGAGTGGGAGTGTCACGCATTAGTAAATAATGATGAAAAATTCAACACTAGGCACAAAAATCTGAGGCGAGCTGCAATGATTGTATTTTTGATGATGCAAAATGACTAGGCGTTACAGCTATTACACAACAGCGGAACTAAAAACAATTGAGCGAATGGCAAAGGAAGGTGTCAAACGCTCAGTTATCGCTGAGAAAATTAACAAGCCTTACCATTCAGTTTGCATGATGATTAGCACCAGGGGATGGTATCGCACCGAGTTTGATTTAACACCTACGCAGCTTGGCCGAATATTTATGAGTGTTAGCAATAAAGCTTTATCAATTGAGCTAAATAAAACACCAAAGCAGATAAGCCAGAAGCGGTATCAATTGAGGTTGAAATTAAAATCTTAACTGGTCGGAGCAGTGAATCACGATTTATAGGTTATATTAAACACACTTAATTAATGGAGAGTAAAAAAATGACTTATCAACAATACAGAAACGCAAGAATTAAAGGTGTATCGGTTTTATTTGGGGCTATTGCGGTTATGACTGCGGCCGCGTGTGTTTTAGTGGAGGTTTTGTGAAAGACCCTAAAACACGTAACAGTCACGCATCATGTGTGAATCGTATTCTTAATGAAAAACAGTTGATGTTAAAAATAAAACTAGAGCGCGAAGGAAAATTAACCTGGCGCGAAATAGACGAAGCAATTAACAAGGTTGGTAAAGATGGCCAAACCTAAAAAATGCAAAGTGTGCGAAAAGGAGTTTGCTCCTACTTACAATTCAACTCAAAAAGTATGTAGCCCGTCATGTGCAATTAAGCTTGTTGATATGGATAAGCAGGCCAAAGCTAAAAAAGCCCGTAGCGGCGAAATAAAGCGAGTTAAGCAGAAGTTAAAGCAGTTAAGCATGAATGACCGACCAAAAGCACTGAGAGCGGCTCAGGCTGCTTTTAATGCTTTTATACGTGAAAGGGATAAAGACTTGCCGTGTATAAGCTGTCAACGCCATCATAAAGGGCAATATCACGCAGGGCATTACCTTAGTCGAGGCGCTCACCCTGAACTGGCTTTTAACGAACTCAACAACAATAAGCAATGCTCTACATGCAATAACCACTTGAGCGGAAACTTATTAAATTACCGAGTTAATCTTATTAAAAAGATTGGCCTTGATAAGGTTGAATGGTTAGAGGGGCCGCACGATAATATCAAAATGTCAGCGCTTGAATTATGGGATTTGCAAAAGCGATATAAACAAAAGCTAAAGGACTTAATTAATGAGTCTAGTTAAATCAATTAAATTCATAGGCACTAACACGCAAGTAGTAATCCAGCTTATGCAAGAGCTATTCAAGCATGGTGGGCAGCTTAAAGTAACTATTGAGCCATGGAGCGAAAAGCGCACCATTAGCGCCAATGCTCAAATACATGTTTGGTATGCTCAGATTGCAAAGCAAGACGGCGAGAATGTTTTAACCGTTGAGAATCAGTGCAAGCGCTTATTTGGATTACCCATTCTGCTTGAAAGCGTTGAGTATGGTAAAAAAGTTGGCTGGACGTTAAGTAAGCTTGATTTTTTTAATTGGCCCTACGAGCAGCAGTGTGGATATATGGAGTTATTGCCAGTTACTAGACTATTCACAACTAAGCAGCATAACGAGTACCGCGATGCGATGTTAAACCATTTTAATAAAGAAAATTACGGCTTGGATTATAAAGATTAACTGGTCGGAGCAGTTAAAACGAGTTTTTGATATATAGTTATCACACTTAAATAATTGGAGAGTTAAAAGTGAATAACAGATTACCAGCCCTACAAAGACGAGCTAGGGCTTATTTAAAAAACCTTGTAGTTGCTTATGACTACAAAACACAAGCAAGCGCAGATTTAATAAACGTTAAGCTTGGCGTATTTGCACCGGTTAATATGAATTTATTCAACTTAGCCACTAGCTATAAATACCGTTGGAATATAATCCTTATAGCCGTCGGATTGAATGGCAAGGCTAAGCAGGCTTATTCAACAATTGAACTTGAAACTAGCGAATATTACAAGCAAAGCGAAATGACACAGTATATCAACGATAAAATGGAGAAATTCAAAAAGCAAAAGCATGATGGTGTCCAAACGTTAACAAATACTGCCTGGATTGCATCGCCGCAGCGTTTAGATATTACTGACACGCAGATAGATAGAATATTGCGATTGAGGGGTGCGTGGTAATGTTAAGTAAGCAGCAAAAGCAATTAATTATCGACAACCCAAACTTAAACGCTTGTGTTCTGGCTAAGTTTATCGACGCTAAAAGCCAAACAGTTACATCATTTAGATTTAGAAATAAAATTAAATCAAAGTGGTATCACAAGGGCAATAAAATACCATTTTTAAGTGTTAGAACAAATGACCGATATGCGCTAGATGTTTATTTTAGGAGTGGAACACTGGCAACGAGCGGGAGTTTTTCAAAGGCAATTAAAATTGTCGATCATTTAATTTGGTGCATTGAGCTTGATATGTTCGATAAACCAAGAATAGAAAATCCATATTTACAAAACTTAAAATTCGGAGGATAGCAATGACACCAACACATAAAACAACGGGTAGCGCGGGAGCTGATTTAGTTTGCGCTAAAACAATTACATTACAGCCGAATGAAACGGCTTTAGTTAGTACGGGTGCTTACGTACCAAGCGGATTACCTAAAGGTGTAGCCTTGTTGCTTATGGCTCGTTCAAGTATCGCATTTAAAAAGCGCTTGATGCTATCTAATGGCGTAGGGCTTATAGATAGCGATTACACTGACGAGATAAAGTGCATGTATACAAATCTAAATAGCGAGCCTGTAACGCTTGAGCGAGGCGAAAGAGTAGCTCAGTTAATGCCTGTGCAGTTTACTTATGGTGTTTTCCCTATTGAAGATAACGAGCGCAAAGGCGGATTTGGTAGCACTGGCAATTAATCGGTGCTAATATAGCTAGGTCAAAGATTAAATATAACTGCATGTACGGAAGTATGTATCAGTTGAATTAAATACACTCTCCAAGTGTTTTAGCCTCAGTTAACGCTGGGGCTTTTTTAATTATGCTATCTTTACTAGTTTGATGTATTATTGGAGTACCGATAAATGTTAGAAGGTATACTCACATGGCTTCAACTACTAGCCCCAAGCGACCTGTTAAACCTAAGACTAGTACAAAACCAAAGTAACTTAGTTTTTGTTATGTACTTGGTGACATTTAAAAGGTCATGGCATTTTGCTATGGCCTTTATTTTTTGCGAGTTACTAGCCATGTTTGATTTGTTTGGTTTATTTTCACAACTTGATCACAAATGGTACGGAGTTATATTTTACATTGCTATTTGTCTCACATGGTCAATGGTTATTGTCTCACAAATTAAACGCACAAATAACAACGGGTTAGCTTTCACTTGTAGTATAATGATACTATTCTTAATGTTTATGGCTTGGGATAGTTGGGCGAATGCGGATATTGAGACTTATGCTTACAAAAATTATGCAAACATCATTGTATGTATTCATGCTTGCATCATTGCTTCGCTTTATAAGCCTAGAGCCTACATTGACGATATGGTATGTAAGCTTCGCAATTATGGCATCAGCTTACTCCATGCTTACATTGTGCGCCTTGTTTGCTATAATTTCAGATAACATAAAATCAATCAGGTCTCGTAATGAGTGATCAAACAAATCAAGTTGTAACTGAGTTTCATTTAAGGACAATAGAGCAGTACATGGCTGAGCTTGCTAAATCACAGGCAGGGCAGGCAAGTGCCTTAACGGAATTAACATCAGCTGTAAATAGATTGGTTACTCGTGATGAAGTCAGAGCCGAGGCTGACAAAAGGATAGAGGGTGACCTAGCAGACCTCAAAAAATATAAAGATTACTCAGAAGATATAGTAAAGCGGGCGGAAAAAGATCAAAAGTTCAAAGATGGCCTAATGCAAAAAGTTGTCTATACGTTAATGGCCTCGATTGTTGTTGGCGTTCTCAGTTATGGCGGAATACTTATTTATGACAATGCAGGAAGTAAAAATAAAACCCATCAAGTAAACAAATAACTCAACTGGTCGGATATGTTAAACGCTTAGAGGTTGCTATAATGCAATCTCTTTTTATTTGGAGAGTAAAGCAATGAGTATTAAAGATAACCTAGAAAAAGCAGCCAACAAAAAGCAAATGCACGAAGCTATAGCTGATATGTTTGAGCGCAATACGCCAGTAGCTAAAAAGTCTTTTGATATAAGCGAGCATAATTTTAGTTGCAGCAACTTTAAAGCGTGTAAGCCGTCTTGGGTAGGTGATGATTTGCAGGTTGAGATTGTGGATAGTGACTTCACGCATTACGATGCGGTAATAAACAAGCAAGACGCCATAGCAATAGCTAAAGCGCTAGGTGTAACAGGGGAAGATTTATTGTGATTAATTTCTTTAAATCTGTATTGAAGAGAATTAAATGCAAGCACGTTAGTGAAACTGTTGAATATAGTGGATTGTGTATAGTTAGGTTTCGCTGCGATAAATGCGGTAGGGATAGGATTGAGAGAAGGTTTAATCCAAGACTCTAATAATTAGCCTCATTTAATGGGGCTTTTTTACATCTGCAATAAAGTGCTATAATCAAGCTATATGCTCTATCAGGAGATAGGGCGCTTATTTATCAGGAGATAATGAGTGAATGGCAAAGTTAACACCAAAACAAGATGCCTTTGTTAAGGCTTATTTACTGAATGGCGGTAATGCTACGCAGGCGGCTATATCAGCGGGTTATAGTAAAAAGACAGCTAATGAGCAAGGCGCTCAAAACTTAGCAAAACTTAGTATCAAAGAAGCGATACAAGAGCATCAAAAAGAGGCTCAAAAAAACTTTATTTGGTCTAAAGAAAAGAAGCTTGAGCTATTGCAAAGAATAGTTAATGTAGCTGCTACAGAAGATGGCGAAAAAGGCATGATTAACATGCAAAGCGCTATAGCTGCTATTAAAGAGCATAACTTGATGCAAGGTGATAATGCGCCTGTTGAGTCAAATACAAATATCAAAGTAGATAAGCCGTTAGCTGAAATGATTACAGGCGGCTCTAAGCGGTGACTAATCACGAACAGGCTAAATGGTATCTATCAAGGTTAGATAAGCTCACGTACGAGCAGTTAGCCGATGCTATGACCTATAAATGGTTTAGGCTTAATGTTCTTTATCATATTAAAAACAAGCAGGGCAAAAAGGTTTTATTTACGCCTAACGAAGAGCAAGAAGAAAGGTTCCTTAATCACCATGGTAGGGATTTAATACTTAAGGCTAGGCAGTTAGGTTTTACCACCTTTGAGATGATCGACTCACTTGACGACTGTTTATTCATACCGGATTTTAATGCTGGCTGTATTTGTCATAACTTAGATTCAGCTAAAGATATATTCAGGAATAAGATTAAGTTTGCTTACAATGCGATAACCGATGATCAAAAAGCTATCCTTGCTGATATTGGCTATAAGCTACCAAGGCCAACAAGCGACAAAGGTAACGCTTACGTATTTGATAATGGGTCAGCAATTAAAGTATCAACCTCATATCGTGGCGATACATTGCAGCGTTTACATGTTTCTGAGTTTGGTAAGATATGTAAAAAGTACCCTGAGAAAGCAAAAGAGATTGTAACTGGTGCTTTTGAGGCTGTGCCCGCTGATGGTGGTATAATTACACTTGAGTCAACAGCGGAAGGTAAGGAAGGTTATTTTTACAAGTACAGTGAATTGGCCCGTAAAGCTAAAGAGCTAAACAAGAAATTATCGGTGCTTGATTTTAACTTTCATTTTTACAGTTGGTGGAAGCGTGACGAGTACGCGATTGATGGTCATATAGCTGAGCAGTTGACCGGTTATTTTTACGAGCTTGAGAATAAGCACGGCATTGCATTAACTGATAATCAAAAGGCTTGGTACTCTGCAAAGTGGAAAGACCTTGGTGACGACATTAAGCGTGAATACCCGTCAACACCTAAAGAGGCGTTTGAACAATCCATTGAGGGCGCTTACTACGCTACACAATTTGCTAATATCTATAAAGACCAAAGAATAACCGACTTAACAGGCTATGCTGAGTCGCAAAAGGTAAATGTGGTTTGTGATATTGGTATTGGTGATAGTACGGCCTTGTGGTTTTGGTGCGCCCAGGGTGAAGAGATTCAGATATTACATTACCATGAAAACAGCGGTGAAGGTTTAGGGTACTATCTCAAGTACATTGAGGATAAAGCAACCGCAATGAATTGGTCTATGGGTAAATATTACGGGCCACACGATATGAATAACCGTGAATTTGCATCAAAGGGTAAGACGCGCAAAGAACTAGCCAAAGAGGGTGTTGAGTATGGCAATAAAACCTATTCGGCAACCTTTGAAATAGTGCCTAAACTTGGTGTTGATGATGGCATTCAATTAGCGCGTGAATTATTACCTAGATGCGTATTTGACGAACAGCAATGTGAGCAGGGTATAATAGCGCTTGAGAGCTACCGTAAAGAATGGAATGATAAGTTAGGCTGTTGGCGTGATTCACCTTTGCACGATTGGGCATCGCATGGCGCTGATGCGTTTAGATACTTGGCAGTTGTCGAAAGCAAGCGTAATACCTTGTGGTCTGGCGGCTTTAAAATGAGATAAATTATGATTACTACTAATGTAGGTGTGTTAAACCACCCAGAGTACAACAAGGCGTTTAAAAAGTGGCAAGTGGTGCGCGACTGTGTAAATGATGAGGTTAAGCAAAAGGCGTGTAAAAATGCCGCTATAACTTGTGATTCAATCGCTCGCAGTCAGCACGGTTATATTATTCGTGACCCCAATATTAGTGACGAGGCTTACCACATGTTTGCTGGTCGTGCTGTGTTTAAGAATTACACAGGTAATACGCTAGCAATCTTAACCGGCGCTGCAACCATGCGACCTTATACGCTAAGCGGTGAAACTGTAGACGATGAGCCGAGCGAGTTACCTGAGTCAATTGCATATATTGAAAGCTCATTTACCCGGTCTGGATTAAGCTACCAGGACAGCATGAAAGCAAGATTACGCGAATTAGCTAGCGTTGGTCGTGCTGGTGTTTGGGTAGACTTCCCATCAAGCGCAAAAGGCATGTCTACAGGTGATATTAAAAAGCTCGGGCTAACGTCAACAGCTCAATCTTTTAAAGCTGAACAAATAACCGATTGGTCAGAAAAGATTATTAACGGACGTAAACAGCTTAATTATGTAAAGCTTAATGAGTGTTACGATCAAGTTGTGCAGGATGGCTCAGACTTTACGCGCGAAACTTACGAGGTTTGTTACGAGCTGTTTCTCGATGAAGAGGGTTATTACTCAGTTAAGCGCGATGATGGAACTACAGAAGAAATCTATTCACCTACGCTTGGTAATGGTCAGCGTCTAACATGGATTCCATTTCAGTTTTACGGCTCAGTAGATAACACGCCATCAATTGACTCAACGCCGCTGTTTAAAATATCTGAGATCAATATCGCGCTATTTAATTTAGATGCAACATTTAGGCAATCAATGTGGTTATTCGGCGCACCTACTGCGACCTTTAGTTTAAATCAAGACGTATCAGCCGATGAGTTTATGAAGCTTAACGGGCTTAAAAATGGTGAGTCACCAGCATTTGGCGGCACTGCTTACGTTGGGTGTGAAATCAATCTAGCTCAAATCAATGTTGATTCAATGCTAATTACAGCAATGGACAAGGACGTTGAAACAATGGCTCAGATTGGCGCGCAGATAATCACAGTGGGCCAAAACGAAACAGCAGAGGCGGCACGCATACGTAAAAGCGCTGGATTGGCTAGCCTTTATGATGTGGTTGAAAACCTAGAAGAAGGCGATACAAACGTTATTAAATGGATGATGATGTTTAATAACCAAAGCGGCCAGCCTGATGAGTTTATCTTGCAGCTTAATCGTAAATTCTTAGATGATGGAATTAGCCCTCAAATGCTACAGCAATTAATCAGCATGAATATGATGGGTAAATATCCTGACGAGTATTTATTTAAGGTTATGAAGGATAATAACTTGGCATTAGATGGTGATAACTCTATCGACTACAAGGAAAGGCTAGGTGATGATATACCCAATACTGGAATAAACCCTGACGAAGAGTAATAATGAAGCCCCTTAATCGGGGCTTTTTTGTGGGTATGCATAAGCTATATCTCTCATAAATACCATTTTGCTATCATCATAAGCGCATGTAAATATGTGCTCATCGGTAAATATGCGCATGTGCATGTAGATTATTTCATACTCAGCCGCAACGCCTACGCTATCTAAATACGCCATTGCTTCACCTGCTACGCTTTCAAGACTCATAACTCAACCCCTCAATCTCACCGTTAATTATATCGCAAGCTAATATGTAATTATCAACCGCGTTGTTATTGCATAGTTTAGTTTGCAGCTCCTCAATTAGAAGGTCTTGCTTTGATTTTGGTTTGCTAAGGTGTTTTACTCTGATTGTCATACAGTCATTATCAGGTCGAAGTACCCAGCATTGATCGTTATTGATAGCCTTAACTACCCCAATTAATTCGCGCCCACCCCACGCAACCTCATCGCCAACTTGCGGCCACTCTTCCGATTTAGGTGGTAATGGGATTGTTATTTGCTTTAATTCACATTTAGAAAACACAGAACTAGGAAGGTTTAAGCACATCACGCCGCCTGCAATTCTAAAATAAGGAGTGAATACTTCACCCCGCTCAATAATTTTAAACCCATGCAATTCAGCCAACTCAATAATAAACTCTGCATGCTCTTTTGATTCAACTACGCCCCATGTGTTTGAAAGGTATTCATGGGTGTTATTTTCACACTTACTCTCATCTAACGTTAATTTAAAGCCGTGTGAGAATTGATTACTCTCATCACCGATTAAAGTGGCTGTGTCTTTTGCATAAAAAAGAAGATTGTTCATTGTGGTGCTTATGTATGGGTATGTTTTCATTTTTACTCTCCTAGTTAATTTTCTTTAATATACCACTGAATTATGATTTAACTGCTCCGACCAGCTGATTAACACCAATCAATTAACTTGCTATACTAGCCCTATTAACAGATAGGGCTATTTTATTATGCAGTCTCCAACACTCTTTGCCGCTTTAACCAATAGGTCAATCCTAGATCAGCGCTTTGCTACATCATTAAACGATGAAACGTTAGCGATATTAAATGACCTTGCAAAATACTTACGCACTCGAATTAATAGTGAGGGCACGCGCATTGCCACACAAAAGCGCCTGGAAAGGCTGCTGGCAGACGTTGAGAAGCGAACCGAGCAAGTATATTCAGATATTCAAGAGCTTTACTTTGAGCAATTCAGAGAGCTTTCAATCGATGAGGCTGACCTTATCGCAGCTTCAATGCAATCTGTTGTTGTTGGTGATGTGGTTGTTGAATCGGTATCAAATCAAAGACTATGGAATGCGATAACTAAAAACCCCCTGAGCCTTGGTAATGATAACGGCTATGTTAACTTTAAAAAGATGATTGAAGATTTAGGTGATAACGCGGCCAAAGTTGCAAGCATGATAAGCGGCGGTTATGCAGAGGGTTTAACTAGCCAGGAGATTGTTCAGGGCTTAATAGGCACTCGCGCAAATGGTTATTCAGACGGTATTATTGATAAATCTCGCCGCGATGCTAACGCCATTGTGCGCACGGCTTTAAATCATGTGACTACAGAAGCCCGTAACGAAGTCTACAAGCAAAACTCTGATATTGTGTACGGTTATCGCATTGTTGCCACTATCGACACTAGAACGACCCCTATATGCGCTGATTATGACCAAAAAGTGGTTAGGAATAGCGATAAGTTTAAACCCTTACCGCCTTTTCATTATAATTGCCTACTTCCTGACACTAATGTAATTACCTGTGATGGGGTCTCTAGCGTTTTTAAAAGGGCATACAAAGGCATCGCTGTCGATATACTGACTAAGTCCGGATTTTCCCTCTCTGTTACCCCAAATCACCCTATACTTACTAGCAGAGGCTGGGTTGCTGCTGAGGATGTTAATAGATCTGATAAGCTCGCCACCATCGCCGATGGTCATGTTGTCGTAGATAATCAGAAAGACAGTGCTGTAGCCAGCATCTCCGATATATTTAGTGCGCTTGAGGTATCTTGCGATTCTAGCTCTATCACTAATAGACCAACCACCACCGAAGACTTCCACGGTGACTTTTCCAATGCCGATGTCAGCGTTATAAAAGTCAATAGCCTTATTTGGGGTGCAGCTAAATCCATTCTTGATAAGAAAGTCAATGACAAGCCGCTCTTTATCCGATCCAACTCTACCTTCGATAGTTTTAGCTCTTTTGACTCTCTCTTCTCTGCTAGCTTTTCTGCCTTTAGCGGCAGCGTTAGCTTTCCTAGTGAGCATAGATTTGGTTTCTGCGGTAGCTGCATCCATCCTAGCTTGTTGTTGTTCAGATCTATTTCTGACGCTGCCAAACTCACGCTCTATAAGCTTTTTAATTGGAGTGCTACTGTAATTAATACCGATATGACTGGCTATACCACCAACGCCGACACCAGCCTTGTAGGCTTTAATAATAGCCTCCCTTTCAAGTTCGGAGAATGTAACGATAGACCTATCAGAGACGATCACCCCATTGCTATCGAGAACCCTCTTGATTGGCTTGTAACCAACTCCGAAGATCTTCCCGATTTTCTTAACTCCCATCATGTCGATGGTGTAAAGTTTGATGATGTTGTCAATGTCATTAGGAGAAAAGTTGATACGCATGTTTATAACCTCGAAAATAAGAATAATTGGTATATTGCAAATGGTATTATAACACACAACTGTAGAACAAGCATAGTGCCTGAAATGTATGAGAAGTATTTAAAGGACACAGGCGCAACACGTGCAGTTAACTTTAAAAAGCAGGGTGATGTAAAGGCAGGTAAAGTCGGGCAAGTATCAGCTCAGCAACAATACTACGATATACTTAAACGCCAGCCAGCAGCACAGCAAGATTTAGTATTAGGCAAAGCTAGAGGTTTAATATTCCGCAACTCAGGCTTAAGCGATGATGAATTTAGAAAGGCTATGACTGATACAATGGGGAATCCTCTCACGCTCAAGGAAATGGCGCGAGAGAATAAAAAGATACTTGATTACATGCAAAGTAATAAGCTTCTCAGTGGCTATTTAGGTTAGCCACTTCAAGGACTTTGCTTCTTGTCACCATTGAGATTCTAGTTGATCGCAATGGTTTAGGCCACAAATGCCACTCACCATCAACAAAGCCGTATGTGTAACCTTGAATAACCCTATAAAACCTATCACGAGCAAAGCTGTACGAATCCCAACCTACTGGCGCTCTACTAGCTATATCCAAAGCTTGACTCTTATTCATAACACTCTCCATTTATTTAATTAGCCTTTAATATATCACGCATGTTGGTTTAAACTGCTCCGACCAGTTGAGTTTTATTCTCTATCGGTTATAATTGGTCTTGCGGTTTGGTAGCCGTGAAAGGAAAAGATGGTCGAGGATATTTACACATGCGATTCTAGGGGTTTTTAACCATCTGTTTCGCCCCTCTACCAACTAGAGGATCGCAGTTGTAAGTATCCTTTTTGTGTCTAGATGTTTAATGTGATTATTAATTAGCGGAATGCGATTATTTACGGTCTAGGCACAACCCTTTCATTCTCCCACATGATGAGCATTAACGACTCCCGCAGTAGTTACCGTGTGCAATAAGCGGCATATAAGCGCAAACAATCTAATAGAGTTTAAATACTCCCTTGTTATTTAATGACGTTGATACGCGATAAACAGACCTTTGTGCATGGTTATGTGGTGTGACCGACCAAAATGGATTTAAATAGGGTGCTGATGACTGTTTTGTAAGATTGTAAGCAAAAGATACTTCTATAGTTACCATCCATGACTAACGTATCTAATGACCCTTATTATCAAAATAAAGCCATAATCAGCATTAGCAAAATAAACCATTTGTTAGTATATTTGACCAACTAGATTTAACAGTATAAAATTTAGTTAATATTAATCAGTAGCAGGGCTACAACCATTACTATTCAGGAGAATAAAATGGCGGAAATCACAGAAGCACAATTGAAAGAAGCTTTAGAAAAGCAGAAGCAGGAGCTTCAAGCTGAGTTTGAAAAGCAGACCGAGGGCTTGCGCTCTAACCGCGACTCTTTACTTGCTGAGAAAAAGCAAATAGAGGAATCAACTAAACAGCAAATTCTTGAAAAAGAACAAGCAGCTATTGAAGCGGCACAGAAAGCGGGTGACATCGAGAAGCAACTTGAATTACAGCGTGCACAACTAGAGCGTAAACAGGCTGAAATGAGTGAGCAACTTAACCAGCGTAATGAGTTAATTCTTTCAAGTAAAAAAGAAGCATCTGTGAATAGCATTGTTTCTAACTTTGCTAAACAAGATAAGCTTAGCCAGCTTACAGCAAGTCAATTAGTTGAACATAACTTTGATGAGGGCGGCAACGTAATCACAAGCTATAAAGACTTAAACGGCAATGTTGTAGCAGATAACCAAGACGATTGGTTATCGTGGGCTAAAAGCGACCCTGATATGAGTAACCATTTAATTGGCACTCAGGCATCTGGTACTGATTATTCGACTGTTAAACCATCGTCTACCGGCCAAGGTGCAAAACAATATTCCGAAATGAGTCCAGAAGAAAAGCGGGCGCATTTGGAAACCGTAGAAGTAAACCGACATTAATTAGGAGGCCATCATGGCTTTAGGCGACTTTCAAGTATTTAACGATTACGCATACCGCGCTTTTGCGGTTACATTACAACAAAACATCAATATGTTTAACGCTGCTACACGTGGCGCCATTACATTAGATACAATGGCGGTTGCTGGTGATAAACACCAGAAAGCGGCTTTTGAAAACCTTAGTTCATTAGTGGGCAACCGCAACCCCGCATCTACTGCGGCGGCTACTGAGCATGCACTTAAAGAGCTATTAAAAATTGATATCAAAGTGGGTTGGGGTACTCCTAACATCACTTACACAAACACTTCATTCGATTGGACTAACCGCGATCCTCAAGAAGCTGGCCGTCTATTTGGTGAAGATATCGCAGCCGGTGCAATGCAGTATATGCTTAACTCTGTTTTATTCTCTGCTGTAGCGGCAATGGATGATGCGGATATTAACTACGATGGTACTGCGGGTGTTGCTTCATTATCTAGCTTAGTTCAAGGTGCTGGCAAGTTTGGTGACCGTCAATCTGCTATCGTTGCTTGGGTTATGCACTCTAAGTCACAAACTGACATTTGGGGCAATGCTGTTGGTAACTCTAACGACCTGTTTGATTTTGGTACTATCCGTGTTGTTTCTGATGGTCATGGCCGTCCGTTAATTATGACTGACTCGGACGCGCTACACTTTGATAATGCTGGTACTGAAAACTACATCCAGCTTGGTTTAGTTGCTGGCGCTTTATCTGTGCAAGACCAAGGTGACTTCCGCTCGTACAACGTAACTACGTTAGAAGAAGAAAACGCTAAGCAACTTCTTAAATCAGAAGGCTCATTCATGCTAGGTCTGAAAGGTTACTCTTTCTCTCCAAGCGTTGTTAAGCCTAATGACACTGCATTAGCTACGCCTGCCAACTGGACTCGTATCACTGACTTAGGTCTTAAAGATACAGCTGGCGTTGTTGTAACTACTTTATAAGGAGCTTTAAAATGGCTAAAGTATTTAAATTCTCTGATGTTGTTTTAACTGCAACTGATGGCAAGAAAGAATACAAGCTTACACCTGTGTCAATGGCAACGGTTAATCTTTCTGGTATGACTGTATCAGGCGAAGATTACTACGTTAAAAAAGCTGTTGCACTTGGTGCTACTAAAGCTAAGTAGGCTTTAAGCTAGTTAAACAAAAGCCTCACCATGCGTGGGGCTTTTTTGTGAGGTTAATATGAGAAATGATTTATTAGCGGATATTGTCACTGCTTCAGGCGGTACAATAACAGACCGCAATAACAGAAACTTACTTTTAAAAGATTGGCTTGATGCTGTAAGCGGCGTAAGCTGGTACAACAAAACAACGGGCATGGTTACTTGCTCAGACACTTTAATAGAATGCAATGAGGAGTTAATAACATGCCTTTAGAAAAGATGATATGCGGTGATAATTACACTACTGAGTTAATTAAAGATAATATTAATGGGTTGATAGAGTCTAATGATGCAGTAATATTAATAGGTATAGATTCGTTAACG